>Ga0154332_115_pt1 | contig 92832 bp, 84 predicted proteins | sample RifGroA2_FD_115860 | JGI IMG/M metagenome (GOLD analysis project Ga0154332, IMG submission 115860) | Omnitrophica WOR_2 bacterium GWA2_45_18 | reverse complement strand
TTTTCTGGGGGGAGACAAGCACATTTATCAGAAGTCGCTGTAAGTATAAAAGATAAGAAGATTAAGAGTAAAGAATTTTGACAGAACCTTCTGATGCGATAGGATGTCATCATGGAACACGGGCAACGCCAATAATTTTAGAAGGACTGAAAGGCAACCGTAATGGTGTTGATGAACGTAATTGGGCAGTGATATGGCAGGAACTTTTCAACAGGCTTAGCCATGTTTTCGGAACCGAGAAGCTTCCTGTAAAATCAACGATGTCAGGCGCTGAATTCATGCTTCTGGCCGGACTTACCAGTTTTGTCGATTGGATCGGTTCTGATGAAAAGTGGTTTCCTTATGGAACGGTCGCAGATTGTCAGTATCTCGATCGATGGTTTAATATCCGTCGTGAAAATGCAGTCAAAGCTTTGGACGCCCTGGGATGGTTGCCCCGTGATCCTCTTATTAAGGAAAGAATATTATTTGAGCATGCTTTCCCTTGGTGTAATCCCCCCAGACCACTTCAGAAAGCTGTTGTGGAAACAGTTTCTAAAGTCGATGAGCCGTGCGTTTTGTTGCTTGAGGCGCCGATGGGCGAAGGGAAAACGGAAGCCGCGTTTTACGTACATCTTGAGTTGCAACGCCGGTTTGGGCACAGGGGGTTGTATCTCGCATTGCCAACCAAGGCTACCGGAAACGAGATGTTCACACGGACGCTTAAATTTCTTCATTCCTTTTCTGCTGGCCGGACGCTTGATCTTCAACTGGTCCATGGGGCGGCCATGCTCAATGAATCATTTCAGAATTTACGCTTGAAAGGAATATTTGATGAAGAAAACGATGGGGCAATACGGGCCGGAGAGTGGTTCACTCACAAGAAGCTGGCGCTTCTTTCAGAGTATGGTGTGGGAACGATTGATCAGGCGCTTTTGCCCATTCTTCCGGTACGACATTATTTTATGAGGTTATGGGGGCTTGCCAACCGTGTGGTGGTCTTTGATGAAATTCACGCGTACGATGCTTATACAGGAACTTTGTTAATTCATGCTATCCGCTGGCTGAGAGCTCTCGGTTCATCAGTGATACTGCTTAGCGCTACATTGCCGCCTGAATTCCGCAGACGATTGGCTAATGCTTTGGAAACTGAATTACTTATTGAAGAGAAAGAATATCCGCGGCTAACCGTTTTCTCAGAGAACTCATGTGAACAAAAACATTTTGAGGCCGACGCCACTCGCAGCCGGGATGTTGTAATTTCGGGCATTGATCCATCAATTGAATCTCTGAAAGCGGCAATAGACACGCAATTTTTCGGTAATGGGTATGTTGGTGTGATTGTTAATACTGTTCAACGAGCGCAGGAGCTTTATGTGACCTTCGGTACAGGCGATAAAATTTATTCTGAGGAGGTGGTTGTGGGCAAGCGGCTATCCGACGGAACCGAGATTCATCTTTTTCATGCCCGCTATCCGGCGCAGGAACGGCAAAGAAGAGAAGATGCAGTACGGGCTATTTACGGTAAGAACGAAGGGCAGGATGGAAAAATTAAGAACCGTAGCGGCCGGCGGATTCTCATTGCTACTCAGGTTGCCGAACAAAGCCTTGATCTCGATTTTGACATGATGGTAACGGATCTTGCGCCGATTGATCTTGTCTTGCAACGCGCGGGTCGACTTTGGCGGCATGAACGGGAATTCCGTCCGTTTGACAGACCATTGTTTTTTGTTGCTGGCCTTGAGGGAGAAACACAAGGTTCTTTTGGAAGCCCGCTTTGGTGGAATAAAGTTTATTCCCGGGAAGATATTTTATTGCGCACATGGGATTGCCTGAAAGCGAAGGAGAAAAGGAAAGAAAAGTTACGTCTGCCGGATGAGATAGATGATTTGGTTCGGGATGTTTATGATCAGGTGCATTATCCTGATGATGCTGAAATAATTCAACGTTTGGAGAAGGCGGAAATAAACAGTGACGACGATCAATTCGCTCAGCAGACAATGGCGCATCAGTCGATTATCGGTCTGCCGGATGACGGCAGTTGGAAGGATACGAGCCGGTTCTATTTGTATGACGACGATGAGCCGGGTGTGCATTTCACGTTAAAAGCCCAGACTCGGCTTGGGGAAGATTCCGTGTCTGCTGTTCCACTTTTTCCTGAGGATAATTTTAAAGCGTCGACTCTGCCCGACAGTAAAACAGCGAAAGAATGGGCCATGCGAACCATCTCGCTTTCTCGCAAAGGAGTTGTCCGAGAATTAAGAAGCGTTGGAATCCCGGACGGTTGGGCAAAGGTTCCGCTGATCCGCAATTGTTATCCGATGTTATTTAACGCTACGGGTGTTTGGCATAAAGACAATACTGTAAAACTGGACAAAGAATTGGGGCTTGTTTACAAATCGAGGGAGGAATAATGGGCCGATATAATTTAATCGAAGAGCCGTGGATTCCGGTGCGAGACCTTGCGGGAAACCGGAAAGAACTTGGTATTCGTGATGTGCTCCTGACAGCAGAAAATCTTTCTGTCATTGAAGATCCGTCGCCTTTAGTAACGGCGGCGCTTCACCGGTTTCTCTTGGCGGTGCTTTATCGTGCGCTCGAAGGGCCTTGTGACATTGACGAGGCGAAAAAGCTTTTTAAAGAAGGCTTGCCCAAGGATAGAATTCGGGCGTATCTGGAGAAATGGAAGGGTAGGTTCTATCTGTTTGATGAAAAGTATCCGTTTGGACAGATTCCGGATTTCGAGCCAAAGGAATGGCGTTCCTGGACAGCGCTGGCCGCTGAACACAATGCTGATAACGCCAAAGTTCTTTTTGATCATATTGATGTCAATAATTCTGGGGCAATTTCTTTTGCGGCGGCAACCCGGTGGATGCTCGCCACGCATACTTATGCTGTTTCTACGGGAAAAAGCGAACTTTCGCATACAGGCACTGCTCCCTCAGCGGGCGCGGTGATGGCAATACCGATAGGAAAAACGTTGGCGGATACGCTTCTTTATTGTCTTGTTCCACAGAACCGGGAAATAATGCAAAAGGATATTCCCTTGTGGGAACGGGAACCGGAGACATTGCAATACTTCAAGAAGCCCGTTAGAGTCCGCGATAAGAAGACCGGCAAAGATAAAGACCGCGCTGTGGAAAGAACGGCAAGCGGAATTGTAGATGTTTATACATGGCGTAGCCGCACCATCTTTTTAAAAGAAGATAGATCGGATAAAATAAGCGACTTAGGGTTAGCCTCAGGTGTTGGTTACCTTGAATCAATGACGATTGACCCTATGGTTAGTTATCGTATTGGCAATAAAAAGGACGAGGGAGTTGAGATAAAAGAAAAAAAGAGAGTTGTTGTTCATTTGGAAGATAAGGGAATTTGGAGAGATTTTGATTCACTGCTTCCTGATGACAATCATCTTGCGCCAAAAGTTGTCGAACATACGGTAGTATTGACAAGAAATATTCTTGATCGATTCCCTAAAGGGATATTAGTGATGGGTCAACGGTATTATCCTCCCCGTCCCAATATCGCATTCTGGAGAAATGAGTTTTTCATCCTTCCAAGTGCGTTAGCAGGGGACAAATACATCCGAGGCGATATTCATTCTTTTCTTGATGAAGCTGAAAAGACCAGAGAAGAGCTTAACAAGGCTTGCCGAGAAATGGGCAGAGTAATCTTAACGCATGGAGATAGAGATCTTGAGCCTGACAAGTGGAAAGCGGGAAAATTCATTCCGGGGGATATCACAAAATATGTAAACAATGTTGGTGCCATACCTTATTATTGGTCGATCCTTGAGGTAAAATTTCATGAAGTTCTCCGTGATTACACCCTTGAATGTAACCCCGACGACATTCATCACGACTGGCTGGTTTCCGTGCGCAATGCTTTGCAGGAGGCTTGGAGTCTACATGAACAGTCAATTTCCGGGGGCGACACTTGGGCGATCCGAGCCCTTGTGAAAGCGGGCAGAATTATTGGGATAAAAATTAAAGAATTGAATGAATCTATCCAACAACTGAAGGAGGGGACATGAGTACATTGATTGAGGAGTTGGCAGCTCGTTCCCGGGAGGAATCAAAGGTTCGAGCGGTATTAAAGCGCAGCCTTGCCTTTGATCCGGGGACTTATCCACCCGTTTTCCCGTATATTGAACACCGTCTTAAGAGCGATGATGGGGAATGGAAGCGAAAGGTTTATTATCTTGTCGCGGGATTGTGGGCCTTGCATTGGCGTGATAGAAGCAATGACACTGGGCAGTCCCTTGCGAATGCTTGCTGGATACTGTATTGGGCCAATGAGCAATCGCCAAGTATTGAGCGGCGCTTTATAACTCTGATTGATGCCGATTCCGAGCAGTTGCCGTATCGATTAAGGCAGATGGTTGCACTGCTCAAAGAATATGAGGTTGATTTTAACAATTTGTCGAGGGACCTTTTGTCTTGGAACCATCCTGATAAGTTTATTCAGATCCGATGGGCGAGAGAATTCTACAATCAAGCAGCCGAAGAGAACGAAGAAACAGAAACGACCAACAAGGAGAACACGCAATGAAAATTTTTGTTGAAATTCATGTCCTGCAAAATTATGCTCCAAGCAATCTTAACCGCGACGACACAGGCGCGCCGAAGGACGCATTTTTTGGAGGCCGCCGCCGTGCTCGCATTTCCAGCCAGTGTCTCAAGCGGGCAGTGCGGGAGTATTGCAGAGGGAAAAATGAGGATTGGTTCGCAAATCGCACAAAGAGAATCATGGATGATCTTAAAAAACGGTTGGCTCCCAAGCTTTCTCATAAAAAAGGTTTCTCAAATGAAGATTTAGAAAAAGCCATAGAAGCGGCAATAAGTTGCATCGGGAGTAAAGACAAGAAAGTCAAGGTTGAGAAAGATAAGAAATCCGGGGAAATAAAGACCGATGTATTGCTGTTCTTCAGCCCCAAGGAAACGGATGCCTTGGCTTCAGTGATTGAGGCGTCTTTTGATGAATTGCTTAAAGCAAAGGTTTCTTCTGGAGTTGCCAATAGTGTTGCCGCGGCTATTGATGGAAAAGAAAAAGGGCGGCTGACCTTGGATATTGCCCTTTTTGGTAGGATGCTTGCTGTCATGCCGGAGAAGAACCAAAATGCCGCATGTCAGGTCGCCCATGCTATTTCAACGCATGCTGTTGATAGAGAATTCGATTTCTTTACTGCTTTGGATGATCTTAAGCCTGAAGAAACCACCGGATCTGATATGATGGGAACAGTCGAGTTTAATTCCGCCTGTTTTTATCGGTATGCGCTGGTGGATTATAAAAAGTTGGTAGAAAATTTGCAAAAAGATAAAGAGCTTGCTCTTTTGGGTCTGCGTACCTTTCTTGAAAATTTTGTAATCGCAGAACCGACAGGAAAGCAAAACAGCTTTGCCGCGCACAATCCGCCTGAATATGTGGCAGTTTCGGTGCGTCATAATACCGCGCCCCGTAATCTTGCCAATGCTTTTGAAGTTCCGGTGCGGGTAAAAGGCGAAGAATCCTTGACTACTGTATCAGCACAACGGCTTGCTGAAAAAGAGAAGAAATTGTCTGACGTATACGGTGGTGAAAGAGAATCTTTTTATTTCGATTTACTTGATACTCAAGCGGCCATAGGCACCAGAAAGGATTCTTTGGAAAAACTTCTAGATGACGTTATCGATGCTGTAAAAAAAGCGGAGGTGTAATATGGGGACATTGCTTCTTCGTTTGGAAGGCCCTATGCAGTCATGGGGCACGACCAGCCGTTTTGATCAGCGAGATACCGGCAAGGAGCCGAGCAAGTCGGGTGTTATCGGACTTCTTGCCGCGGCCTTGGGTTATGACCGCGAAGATTGGAAAAACGTAGAACCATTGACCCAATTGATAATGGGTGTTCGCCATGATCGACCGGGTATTCTCAAGCGGGATTATCAAACGGCGGGATGCGCTGCACCAAAGGAGATAATAAGAGCGAATGGGACATTGTCAGATGAAGGTGTGGTCTCTGAACGGTTTTATCTTTCGGATGCTTGCTTTCTAGTTGGGCTTGAAGGTTCTGATTCTGGCTTGCTTGAGCGAGCGCACGACGCATTGCGTAACCCAGAATGGCCGCTTGCCCTAGGACGAAAATCTTATGTGCCATCTGAACCGGTTTGGCTTCCTGATGGCCTTCGCAAGGACGAGAACCTTAAAGAAGCCCTGATGAAATATCCGTGGATTACGCGAGGGAATGCGCCTCATCAGCTTCTTTTTTCTTTCGAATCCACCGATTTCTCCGGCCGTATGGTGATGGATCAACCTCTATCAAATTTTATTGAAAGGCGGTTTGGCGCTCGTTTTGTGGTTTCAGAGTGGCTGCCGTTTTCCCAGGAGGTCGCTCATGTTACTTCATAAACTTCATCTGAATTTACGTTGTAAAGAAGTACGGCGGGATGTCGCTAACCCATACGAAATGCACTCTACCCTTTGCCGCGCTTTCTGTGCAGAGGAACAAAAGTGTCCGCCGGCTCTTTTTCTCTGGCGGCTTGAGCCGGAGACGCGCCCCGATGGAACGCCGAGAGCGTTAATCCAAAGTCAGGCGTTGCCGGATTGGTCACGGATTGCCATTGATGACTGGTTTGCTGAAGAACCAGCAAGCCCGATTGATATTAAACAAAGACTCAGATTGGATCCTGATTTTCTTTTAAAAGGCATAAGATTCAGATACCGTTTGCGGGCCAACCCTTCAGTACGCCGTAATGGAAAGCGGATTGGGTTATACAAGCCTGAGGAGCAAGATGCATGGCTGGTGCGACAGGGGCAGAGAAATGGTTTTATTCCAGAAACGATTCATCGGTCGCAAGAAAAAATGTTGGATGGTAAAAGGCGGTCTGGCGAGCCTATTCGTGTGTTTTCGGTTCTGTATGACGGTATTTTAAAAGTTATGGAACCAGGTCCATTTATTAAAGCTGTTACTTGCGGTATCGGCCATGGCAAGGCGATGGGACTAGGAATGTTATCAATTGTGCCGATATAATTTCGGCTGCGGCCTGATGCTGGTCAGGAGGGTTTAATTATGGCGAACTCGCCGTAATTGGGAATAAGGCTGGTTTAGTGGAAATTTTAATTCCCCCGAATTCGAGGGAATTGGAAAACAAGCGGGGCTTTGAAGTATTCAATAAACCAAGAGGTGAACATGGAAGGTAAAAAACAAATTGTCGTATTTCAGCAGCAAAAAATTAGACGTTTCTGGGATGAGGATCAGGAGAAATGGTTCTTTTCTGTTGTGGATGTGGTGACTGCCTTGACGGAAAGCCAGAACCCGGCCGTCTATTGGCGGGTATTGAAGAAACGCCTTCTGGATGAAGGGGGCAGCGAAACCGTTACAAAATGTAACGGTTTGAAAATGCCGGCGGCAGACGGCAAGATGCGGATCACGGATATGGCGGACACCGAAACCATGTTTCGTATTATTCAGTCGATTCCTTCTCCCAAAGCCGAGCCGTTTAAATTATGGCTGGCCCGTGTCGGGTATGAGCGCGTTGAAGAGGCTTCTGATCCGGAACTGGCTATTCAGAGGGCCATGCAGTATTACCTTAAGAAAGGCTATTCGGAGGACTGGGTTAATCAGCGTTTGAAAAGCATTGAGATCCGGAAAATTTTGACGGATGAATGGCGCAAGCGGGGAATTAAAGGAAACGATAAATTCGCGATTCTGACCGATGATATCACGTTTGCCTGGGCCGGGATGAAAACCAAAGACTATAAAAAATATAAAGATCTTAAAAAGGAAAACCTGCGTGATAACATGACCAACCTTGAACTTATCCTGAACATGCTTGCTGAAGCGACGACAACAGAGATCTCGCAGGTGAAAAAGCCTGAAAATTTTGAGGATAACCGCAAGGTTGCCCGGCAGGGTGGAACAGTGGCTGGCAAAGCGCGTAAAGATATTGAGCGTGAGACAGGAAGGAAGGTCATCAGCAAGGAAAGTCCTATCAAACTATTGAAGAACAAAAAATCATGAGCACAGGTAACAATCCTTTATTACCCAAATTATCTCCTATCACCATCAAAGAGCGCGTTTCTCTCGTTTATGTTGAGAAAGGGAATCTTGATGTCTTGGACGGAGCGTTTGTGGTGGTAGATATCAACGGTGTGCGCACGCATATTCCTGTTGGTGGTGTTTCCTGTTTGATGCTGGAGCCGGGGACGCGCATCTCCCATGCCGCGGTTGCGTTGGCGGCGCGAGTGGGCTGTCTGATTTGCTGGATTGGCGAAGCTGGTGTGCGGTTGTATTCTGCCGGTCAGCCGGGAGGGGCGCGGGCTGATCGATTGCTTTATCAGGCCAGGCTTGCGCTGGATGAAGACGCCCGGCTGAAGGTTGTCCGGCAAATGTATCGTGTGCGATTCGGTGATGATCCGCCGGAGAAAAGGAGCGTCAGTCAGTTGCGGGGGATTGAAGGCGCGCGGGTTCGGCAGATGTATAAACTTTTCGCGAAAAGATTCAGTGTTCCATGGAAGTACCGCGAGTATGACCCCGATGATTGGAACCAGGGAGACTTGCCCAATCGTTGCCTGAGCGCGGCAACGGCGGCTTTATACGGAATAACGGAATCGGCGGTTCTGGCCGCTGGCTACGCGCCGGCCATTGGTTTTATTCACACGGGTAAGCCCCTTTCGTTTGTGTATGATATTGCCGATTTGTTTAAATTTGAAACGGTTGTTCCGATCGCGTTTCAGATCGCGGCGAAGAATCCGGTCAACTGCGAACAGGATGTCAGGCACGCCTGCCGGGAAGTTTTCAGGGGCACGCGTCTTTTGCAGAGGATTATTCCCATGATAGAAGATGTTCTGGCGGCCGGAGGATTGTCCAAACCTGAACCGCCGCAGGACGCCTTGCCGCCGGCGATCCCGGAAAAGGAGGGGTTAAGGGATGATGGTCATCGTTCTTGAAAACGCGCCGCCGCGTTTACGGGGCAGACTGGCCGTGTGGCTTCTTGAGGTCCGGGCTGGAGTCTATGTTGGAACATATTCTGTTAAAGTCAGAGACATGATCTGGAATCATGTACTGGTCGGCATTGAGGAAGGCAACGCCGTGATGATGTGGGATTCTCTGGTTGAATCGGGGTTTGAATTCCTGACGTGCGGGAACAACAGGCGTATTCCGGTTGATTTTGACGGCTTAAAACTGGTTTCATTCCTGCCGGAAGGAGGTCAAAATCAGGGGGAGGAAATGGAAATTTTGGATGACGCAGAGTGATTTGGTAAGGCCGGTTTTGCGGCTACCGAAGCATTTCTTTGAAAAAAATTGCTTACAGGGCTTTTGACGAGTAAAGAGAAGTATGTTCCCCACACACGTGGGGATGAACCGTTGGGATGAGGGAGTTAAATAATGAATAAAATATGTTCCCCACACACGTGGGGATGAACCGAATATAACACCTGTTATTCCTGCTCCCAAAAAATGTTCCCCACACACGTGGGGATGAACCGGCGCAGGGGGCGGTTTTTTTTCATAACTACTTTAAAAATTTTCCAGTAAATGAGGAAGGTAGGGATTCATCGTTGGGATCACCACGACATCGGCCTTCCCGTCCGCGTTCCAGTAAAAATTGAAGGTGATTTCATGGCCAGCGGCGCTCACGGTTGTTAACGTGGAGGGCCCCCCTGTGTTTGAGTCGGGAGGTCTGAAGTCCGTATCCATCTCGACTTCTTGCAGAACGCCGTTGAGGAGAAGGTAAGTCATTTTTATGACAGGGCCTTCTTTGGAAGGCAGTTCAACGGTATAGAGCTCACCTTCTTTTTCTTCTTTTATAAAAACCAAAGTATGTTCGATGCGCTCATGCGTATCGTCATAATCCACATTGACAAAGACATCTTTCCCGGACAGGCTCAATAATTGATATTGCACCACAGAACGCTGGGGATCAATGATTTTGTCCGCGCCAATGGCTAAGAGATGAGGAGCATAGGTTAGCCCTCTTAAAATCCGCTCATTGAGGAACGAAGGCAATGTCGCGTTGGTGATTTCTTGGAAATCAATGAAGGAAGAAACGCCCCGTCCTGTCTGCGATGCCACAATAAAAACTTCCACAGCCTTTCGGCCATTATCCGCGTTTCCAATAAAGACAAGAATATCCGCGTCGAGATTTTCCCGGCGATTGGGGTAGGGGGTGGAGAGCATCAATTGGGTAGCGGCCTCATCATCGATACCGAATTGCTTTGAGGAAAGGGCGAATCCGGGCTGTGCCTCAATGGATGTGTTGACAAGGCTGATCGTCCGGTCGAAAAGAGACGGGTCCTCTTCCAAAACGCCCAGCAAGATACTTTGCTGGATAAATAAATTTAAGACAGAAGGAATGACGGCGATTTTAACGGGTTCGGCGGGTAAAGCCGGATGGGGGAGGAATAAAACGATACATATCCAGGCCAGGCAAAATACTGACTTCCGCAAAAATAATGGACTACTATGGTAGTCAGCCCCAACTTTCCTCGTCTTATTATTTAGAGGAAGTTGGGATGTCCCTGTTTCTTCAGGGTATTGTTTAAGGAAAGTAGGGATATCTCGACCTCCTTTCGCTTGACGAGCATGTTCCATTAGTTGTGTGAGGTCAAGAGATGGCGCATAATTTCTCAATGGAAAAATCGTTTCTCGGAAGGTTTATCTTAAATTAAAGTCTCTCCGGTGTCCCCCTCTACTTCATTTTCCATCACGTGTTCCTCCAGAAGGTGAGGGGCAGTCTTGGATTTAGATTTTGCGGAAAGTTTGTGCTTCTGTTGCTCGCGATCCACAATTTTTTCAACCTGCCTCCGTCCGGCAATAAAGGCTTCGCGCACGATAGAAGCCAGGGGCGCGTGATTGAAGTTGCCTTTCACGGGTTCCCGTATCACAACGATATCATGGTGAGGAGGGAACTTGACATCAATGCGGACGCGATAGGAATGGTCTCGCTGTTGCTTATTGTTGATTTGTTCAATGCCCACATGGCAACTGACAATGCGGTTACAGACCTGTTCGAGTTTGGTTAATTTCTCTTCGACGACAGCCTCGATGGAGGGATCGTGCGCCATTCCTTTGAATTTTAAATCGAGCGGTATTTGCATGTTGAAACCTCCTTGGTCGGTTTTGACTTAAACGATTTCATTTTTAATAGGTCTCCAGTCGGTTAAGACGGGATCAAATTGTTTGGTCTTGAGAAGCTGAATCATTTCTTCAACGGTTCGGGTGTCTTCAATATCGAATTGGGGTTCCTGCCCCTGAAGAGGAAGGGTGGCGTATCCACCCACCGAGGTGTTGGATCCGGCTGAGAGACGGGTTACGCCTAATCCCAGGGCGTGATCCCGAACACGGGGCGTCTCCCGTGTCGATAGGTTGATGCCCACGCGCGGGAAAAGGATCCGTGTCAGACAGATGATTTTAATAAAGGTAATATCATCGACGTTGCAGATGGCAAAATCATGTCCTTTGATTTTGCGCAGTCTCGGAAAGGAAAGACTGTATTCAACGCCGGGATAAAGTCGTTCCATCCGGCCTAAGTGATGGTAAAGGGCCCAAAGATCTTCGGCGACATCGGTGAGACCGAGCAAAATACCCATGGAGATTTGCCGGATTCCCGAGGCGGCAACGCGTTCGGGGGTTTTCAGTCGGTAGGCATAATCACTTTTTTTGCCGGAAAGATGGATTTCTTTATAACGGGTCTGATCATAGGTCTCTTGGTAGACCGTGACGCCATCCACGCCATGGCGGTAAAGTTCGCGGTAATCCTCCGTTTCCAGAGGGTGGATCTCGAGGCTGATGCCGGTAAAATAGTGTTTCGCGATACCGACAGCTTCTTTCAAATAGGATAAAGGAGTGGCTTTAGACGATTCCCCTGTCAGAAGCAGGATGTTTTCAATGCCAGTCTGCGCCACTTGCCGCATCTCAAGATGTATTTGCCGGGTGGTGAGTTTCATTCGGTCGATACGATTATGATTATTAAAACCGCAGTACGTGCAGTAACTGCTGCAATAATTGGAAAGATAAAGGGGTGTATAAAGCGTTATGGTCCGTCCAAAGTACTGGCGTGTGATGCCAGAGGATTGCCGGGCCAGATCTTCGGTGAGATCAGGGCTTTGCGTATTCAGAATTTCTTTTATCTTGGCAAGGTTAATCATCATGATATTTTCATTGTCCAATAGATTCCCCTCAGCGGGGTTAGGATTTCTCATACAGAAAACCTGTTAATGGGGAAGAGGCGTCAGCCGTGTCATGGATTTCGGGCATGGTGCTTAAATAGCCAAGACGTCCGGCGTGTATCGCCATAGCAAAGGCCTTGGCTAAAAGAGGCGGATCCCCGGCGGTGGCTATAGCGGTGTTGGCCAAGACCGCGTCCGCGCCCATTTCCATGGCCTCAGCCGCCTGGGACGGCGTGCCGATCCCGGCATCCACAATAATCGGGGCGTCTATTTCATCGATGAGAATTTTTATAAAGGCCTTGGCTTTTAATCCTTGATTACTTCCGATCAGGGACCCCAGCGGCATGACGGTCGCGGCGCCGGCTTTAATAAGTTCCCTTGCTGTATAAAGGTCGGGGAACATATAAGGCAGGACGATAAATCCCTCTTTGACGAGAGCTTCCGTTGCTTTCAGGGTTTCATTATTATCCGGAAGCAGATACTTGCTGTCATTCATAATTTCAATCTTGATCCAATTCCCACACCCGGATTCACGTGCCAGGCGCGCGATTCGAATAGCCTCTTTGGCGTTTCTGGCCCCGGAGGTATTCACAAGCAGGGTCACCCTTTTGGGAATATACTCCAGGATGTTTTCTTCATGGCGTTCGAGATCAATACGCCGCAAGGCCACGGTCACGATTTCAGCGTTGGAGGCGGCGATGGTTTCTTCCAGGATCGATTTACTTTTAAATTTCCCTGTGCCTAACAGAAAACGGCTGGTAAAGACCTTACCCGCTATGACGAGCGGAGTGTCTTCTGTTCTTTCGGATATATATAATTCGGTTGTTTTCATGTTTTATGACCGGCCGCCCCCCATGAATGTCACCAATTCAATGATGTCCCCTTCGTGGATGTCTATTTTTATCCACTGAGGGCCTTGAATGATTTGGCCATTCACTTCCGCCACGATGGTTTTAGTGTCAGGACAAAAGAATTCAACAATATCCTGAAGACGATGCTTTTCAGGAATTTCCTTGAGCTGGCCGTTGACAGTAATTTTCATGGGATGCTTCTCGTAATGATTGTGACAGGGGGTATTCTAAAATACTTTTATTTAAATTGCAAAAAGAATCTCTGAAGGAGGTTGGAAGAAGATGCCATACTGTGTCAACTTGATGGTAAATAGTTGGACACAGCACAACACTGATGAATATTGCCTTTTCCCTTTGCAGGATACGGGTTGTCTTTTATACTGTTGCCGGTCCATGTGAGGGAAAACGGGTTTTAGAAAAGGATTTATTTTTATGCGGAAGATCGTCGTTCTTATCGGTGTTGTTTTCTGGCTGGGGGGCGCTTGGGAGGGGAATGGGCGCGCCGCGCAGATTACGGATGAGGCCCAGCGTATCTATCAGCAGCACCAAAAGAGTGTTTATCAAATTCAAGTCGTTGATCTGGCTACCGAGAAGAAAACGGCGATTGGTTCGGGTTTTCAATTCACTCCCGCGGGGTACCTCGCGACCAATTATCACGTCTTGTCTCAGGCTATTCATTCGCCCGAGCGGTTTCGTGTGGATTATGTCCGTTATGACGGCGTGACAGGCCCGCTGACGATTCTTGACGTGGATGTTGTTCACGATCTGGCCGTTGTTCAAAGCAAGGCCCCTTATGAAGCCTATCTGAGCTTCAGCGAGACAGAGCTTTCCAAAGGGACGCGCATTTTCTCGTTGGGAAATCCCCTGGATTTGGGGATGACGATTATTGAAGGGACGTACAATGGCCTGATGGAGAAATCTTTATATCGTAAAATTTTGTTCTCGGGATCCTTGAATCCGGGGATGAGCGGGGGGCCGGCCTTGGATCATGACGGCCGGGTGATCGGAGTTAATGTTTCCACCGCCGGCAACCAGGTGAGCTTCCTTGTGCCGGTTGAGTATTTAAGAAAATTATATGAGGCGGTGCGGGGGCATCCATCGGCGCCTGTGACAGACTGGAACAAACATATTGAGGAGCAACTGATCGAAAATCAAAATAATTATATGGATATCCTCTTGTCATCGTCATGGGATGTCTTGCCGGTCGGCGAGGTTCGCGTGTCGGGTGAAATCATGAATGTGTTTAAATGCTGGGGGAGCTCTGAGGATAAAAAGGAAGAGCTTTATAATTACGCCTACATCAACTGTTCCACGGAAGACAGGATTTTCTTGTCGGACAGCCATGAAACGGGACAAATTATTTATAAATATAATTGGGTAACCAGCAAGGGTCTGAATCCGATGCGATTTTACAATCTTTACGAAAATTACTTTCGCTACCCGCAGACGTATGAGAATGCCGAAGAAGACGATGCCGGCAATTTTGAATGTCACACGGATTTCGTGACGGTCTCGCAAGAGGCCTGGAAAGCGTCTTTATGCGCGCGGCATTATAAAAAATATCCCAAGCTGTATGATATCAACTTATCCATGGCGTCGGTCAACAAGAAGGATAGAGGGCTGCTTCTGGAAGTTGTCGCCTTGGGGATCAGCCGGGAAAAGGCGGAAAATTTTGTAAAAAGATTTCTGAAGGAAATTCAATGGGGAAAATAATTATTGAGGTATTTCATACACACCGCAACCGGCATGATCATAAGGTTTTTGAGGCCGACAAGATCAGTGTCGGGCGCGGTTATCAGAACGACTTGATTATCCCGGATCCGCATGTCTCGGCAGAACATATTCAGATCCAGGCCAGCGGCTACGGCTGGGTGGTGGAGGACTTAGACAGCGAGAACGGAATGTTTGTCAAGAAGTACGGAAAAGTTCTGAAGAAGGCCTATCTGGAGTCGGGGGATGAAGTGGTTATCGGAAAGACCCGCCTGCGGTTGGTCTCGCCTCTTCATCCTGTTGAACCGGCTGAGCGGTTGATTATCACAAACAGGTTTTTCAAGAAATTAAGTCAACCGGTGTACGCCTGGGGGATGGTCTTTATGCTGTTCCTTTTATACGCCCTGGATTATCACCTGGGGACATCGGAAAATTTGGCTGTTGAGAAAATAGCCGTGACCGCTGTCGGCGTTGTCGTAGGGGTGATGGTATGGGCCGGTCTATGGGCGTTCGTGGGCCGTTTGATCAAGCATAAGGCGCAATTCTTGTTTCAATTGGCCATAACGGCTATGTATTTTATATTGTTGTTGCCGTTGGATACTATCAGCAATTATCTTGGGTATTACACAAGCAGCGCCGTGGTTGGTGGAATCTGTCTGGCGGCTTTATTTGGAACGTTATTTTCGATCCTCTTGATTCTCAACTTGAAGATTGCGACAAATATCTCAAGAAGAAAAAGGATTATGGTTTCTAATCTTATTACAGGGGTTATTTTTGCCATTATTACCCTGTCCTATTTTGCCAATAAGTCGGAATTTAATCCCAACCCGGTTTTCTATTCAGTTCTTAAACCGCCTTTTATCAAGATCTCTCCTCGGCGGGATGTTGATCAATTCTTAAAAGACGGCCAGAAAGTGTTTGAGATTAAGCCGGCAAAGAAGTAAGGGGGCAGTTTTATACTGGAAAAATCCTCTTCGCGCGGTCTCTTCCTGTGGCCCCGAGGGCCCTGGATTTTGTGTTGACAGAATTTATGAGCTCGCCTATAGTAATCCCGCTTTCGGCTCAGGAGGAATGAATATGGCTACGGTGGATTCCTATAGAGAAAAAACTTTTTCATGTCCGCAATGCGGGTGGACGGGTTTAGGGAAAGATTGCGTCAGAAGAGAATTATTTCGTGATCTATTCGAGATTGATTGCCCGGGTTGCGGTGATAAGATTGAGTTAATCAGCCTTCCTTTGGTTTCTGAAATTCTCAATACCGCCCGGCGACTTGGCGAGCTTGATCCTTCCGGGACGGCCCTGTTTCCTTATAACAGCCCAAGTGAAGGGGCGGGGCGGTTTCTTTATGACCCTGAGCAGCTTCCGAATATCTTTGAAGAGTTTATTGTCTTAACGTGGGATTGCGACGGTCAACAACCCAAGGCCAATATTTTCATTAAACACGGGAGCCGAATTATTTGGAGAGAGCCCTGTTCGGACAAAGGATGGGAACGATTCAAAGAGATCGGAGAGATTTTAAAAGAAAAGTACGGCTCAAGGCTAAAGGATCTTATCCCGACAACAAAGGCGGAGATTGATTTTTTCGGCAATTCACGCGCTTTATCCTCGGCGTTTGCTCAATATAGAGAGTCTTTTAAGAAATAGTACCGTGTTAACTTGATGAATTTTCGTAGGGAACGCAGATGCTGTGTTCCCTACATTATTTTTAAGCTTTTTGTCCCGACGTGAAAGATGTCATTACGGAACAGCGGCGCGTTTATCAGGAGATAAAAAATGGAAATAGGTATTGTTGGCCTGCCCAATGTGGGGAAATCCACTTTGTTTAATGCCTTGACAGGGGCCGGGATAGCTGTGGAAAATTTTCCCTTCACGACGATTGAACCGAATATCGGGGTTGTGCCTTTGCCTGATCCCAGGCTTCAAGTCTTGGCTGAAAAAAATTCCAGTGAAAAGATTATACCGGCCGGGATTCGTTTTGTGGATATCGCGGGGTTGGTTAAAGGCGCCAGCCAGGGAGAAGGGCTGGGGAATATGTTCCTCTCGCATATCCGGGCTGTCGACGCTATTGTGCATGTGGTCAGGTGTTTTAAGAATGAAGATGTCGTTAATGTTTTAGGGGATCTTAATCCGTTGAGCGCGGCGGATATTATCGAGACAGAGCTCCTTCTGGCGGATTTACAGCAAGGGCAAAAGGGTGTCGAGCGGCTTAAGAAATTAGCCAAGTCAGGGGACAAAGCGATCAAAGAAAAATTAAGCCTGCTGGAGGAGATTGTGGCTGGATTTGATCAGGGGAAATCCGCGCGTTTGCAGAATATTCCTCAAGAGATCAACGACGAATTTCAATTCTTGACGGGTAAACCGTTACTTTATGTCGCTAATACGGATGAAGATGGGGCCACGCCCGAGATGCTCGAGCCTTTAACGGCGCGCGCCAGGAAGGAAAATGCCGGTGTCGTTGTTTTGTGTACTAAACTTGAGTCCGAGATTGTTGAGCTTCCGGAAGAGGAGCGGGCGGTCTATTATAAAGAAGCGGGGATTACGTCTCCCGGGCTTGCTAAATTGGCCAAGGCCGGGCAGGAATTATTGAATCAGGTCTGTTTCTTTACCTCCGGCCCCAAAGAGACGCGGGCCTGGCTTATTCCCAAGGGAATGAAGGCGGTTAAAGCCGCGGGTAAGATTCATTCGGATATTGAACGCGGATTCATCCGGGCTGAAATTTATAAATACGATGATCTTGTGAGGCTGGAAACCTACCGGGCTATCCAGCAAAAAGGCCTGGTGTTCCTGGAAGGGAAGGAATACGAAATCCAGGACGGGGATGTGGTGTATTTTCGGTTTAATGTTTAAAAATAGTTGGCGAGTTACCGGGTTGGCGAGTTGCGAGTTGATGTGGTGCGCGTAAATTTCTTCTTCAAGAGTTCTTAATCTTGATTAACTGACTTTTGTAAAAGAAATAAAATGAGGTTTGATTTGAGCCGGGGCTTTTTTCCTTTTTTCAAAACGTTGAAGGCGTTTATTTTCGATCAATCTTTTAGCCCTTACGTTTGGATTGTTTTCACCGGATTTCTTCTCTATTTTAAGACGCTGTTTTTTGACTTAACGTATTTTGACGACAATGTCTGGATTCTGGATTATCAATGGTATTTGAACAACGTCGCGAATATCCCGCAGTTTTTCAGCCAGCCTGATCTTGTCTCCGATGTCTTTTATCGTCCCCTCCTGAGCGTGTCTTTTATGCTCAACGCCTTGATAGGCGGCACAGCGCCGTTGGTTTATCACGCGACCAATGTGGGCATCCATCTGTTGAATGGTTGCCTGGTATTCGCCTTATTGCGTAAAATGGCTTATGAAAAATCATGGGCATGGGCTTTTGCTTTGATATTTACGGTTCATCCGGTTTTAACGCAGGCCGTTGTCTGGATCCCGGGGAGGACGGATTCTTTGCTGGGGACGCTGGTTCTGGCCGCGTTCATTTTTTATTTGCGTTTTCTGGACGGCAGACGCGTTTCAGACTTTATCGGCCATCTGGCGTTTTTCATTCTGGCGTTATTGACCAAAGAAACAGCGGTTGTCCTGCCCTTGATGTGCTTTCTTTATTATTGGCTCATTCAACGTAAAGAGGCCAAAAATAAAAACGCTGTTCCTGGAGACCTTGGGCTGAGTTGTTTCGGGTGGGGCGGGATCGGGCTATTGTGGTTCGCACTGCGGCAGGCGATTCTGGCTTCGGGACGGCAGGTTAGCGGCGAAGAGGCGCTTCGGTCTATGTGGGAGAACGCGTCTTCTTTGATTTCGTACACGGGGAAAATATTCCTGCCGGTTAATCTCTCGGTCTTGCCGATTTCAAAAGACACCCGTCTGGTTTTTGGCATGGCCGCGATCCTTCTGATATCGCTCGCGCTGGTTTTTTCCAAGAAAAGGCGCTGGCCGCGTATTCTATTCGGCTTTGGCTGGTTTCTGTTCTTTCTGTTACCGTCCCTGGTGATTAGTTTTCTTAATCACGAATATAGACTGTATTTACCCATATTGGGCATGATGATTATCCTGCTGGAAATCCTAAGAAATCCCGACCCGGCGAAAAATAAAGAAATGTCTTTTTATAACAAGCTGGGGATATTTTGTGTCATAGGTGTCTTTTTTGGGATGACCTTCCAATATAGCGATAACTTCAAGAATAGATTAATGTTTTGGGAGAACGCGGTCAAAACATCTCCTCACTCCCCACTGGCGCACCGGAACCTCGGCGCCATGTGTTATCTCGAGGGACAATGGGAGAAGGCGGAGAGAGAATTTAAAAAGGCCCTGGAGATTAATCCCCTGGAATTCATGGCGCATAATAACCTCGGGCTTATTTACATGAATAAAAAACAGTTTGCCGTCGCGGAGGAAGAATACAAGAAAGAAATTCTGATTAATCCGGCGTACGATAACGTTTATTTCAACTATGGACTTCTTTGTTATCAGTTGGGCAGGTTTAAAGAAATGGAAAACCTGTGGAAGAAAACCCTGGCGTTAAATCCAAAATATTTAGCGGCGTATAAGAACCTGGCGGTGTTTTATATGCAACAAAATGATTTCCACAACGCGGGGTATTACATGGGGCAGTTAGAAAAAATGGGTGTTCCCATCCCTGCGGAGATGCGGGAGGCCTTGAAGGCGGGAATGAGACCATAACATGATACAAAGGAAAATAAAACCGGAATTATTGGCCCCGGCCGGCAATTGGGCCTCATTAAGGGCGGCCTTAGATAGCGGCGCGGATAGTGTTTACTTTGGAATCAAGGGGATGAATATGCGGCAGTTGGCGGATAATTTTGATGTCCTTGAATTGAAGAAGGTGATGGCCCTTGTCCATGGCGAAAAAAAGAAGGGGTATCTGGCCCTGAATATCCTGGTTAAGGATCAAGAATTGGCTAAGATACAAAAGATCCTTAAGACGGCTAAGAAAGCCGGTGTGGATGCCGTGATTCTTTGGGATATGGCGATTTTTTCATTAGCTAAAGATTTAGGGCTGCCGGTTCATCTCTCCACGCAGGCGAGTGTGTCTAATTTTGAAGCTCTAAAATTTTTTGCCCGGCAAGGGGCGAAACGCATTGTCCTGGCCCGGGAATGCAGTCTGGAAGATATCCGCGGAATAGCCAGGAAGATCAAGAAAGAAGGCCTTTGCGTAGAACTGGAGACCTTTATTCACGGGGCGATGTGTGTCAGCATCTCGGGCCGTTGCTTTCTCTCGGCTTATTCATACGGCAAGTCAGCCAATCGTGGGGCGTGTCTTCAGCCCTGCCGCCGGGAATATGTGATCCAGGATAAAAGCGGAGGAACAGAATACGTTTTAGGAGAAGATTATATTCTTAGTCCCAAAGACCTTTGTACGATTGATTTTATTGATGAGTTGATCGAGGCCGGCATCGGCTCTTTCAAAATCGAGGGGAGGATGCGCTCCGCCGAATACGCGAAAGTTGTCACCTCTGTCTACCGCAAAGCTATGGATGCCTATGGGGAGGGGGAATTGACCGTGGAGTTAAAAGCAGATTTAAAAAGACAACTCCAGGGCGTTTATAACCGCGGCTTTTCCAGCGGATTCTATTTCGGTACCCCGCAAGACATTAGCCGTGGGTTTGAGCATACCAAAAAGAAATTTTTTCTGGGAGAGGTTAATCGGTTTTATCCAAAAATCAGTGTGGCTGAAATCCAGCTCAGGAACCGTTCCCTGAAGGCCGGGGACCAAATTATGTTTATCGGGAAAAATACCCCGGCTCTGAGCACGATAGCCGGCCAGTTGCAATGTGATCACAGGTCTGTTGATGAAGCCCCAAAAGGGGTGGCTGTGGCCGTAAAGCTTCCTTTTATTGTTAGGCCGAAAGACAAGGTGTTTCTTTGGAAATAACATTATATTAATAAAAAAAGTATTACTCTTAAATAAATAATTTTTAATTTTTTTTGTCGTCGGGTATTTCCCCTTGCCTTCACCGAACAAATATGTTATCTTTTGGCCACAGCGTTTTATTTAAATGCCTGTTTTTTTCCAAGCCTTCATTTAATAAAAAGAACTGCTCTTGTTTCAACATTAACAGTATGAACGAGTTAAACTTATTTTCGATTAACTGCCTAACACATTCAAACATGGGGGGATCGAGTTTATGATGGGGTATTTCAACAAAAAGGGACGCGTGTGTTTATCTTACAAGTTGTTTTCCGCTTTGCTTTGCCTGACGTTCATGATTAGCCTTGTGATTCCACCCGGAACGGCGTATGCGCAGTTAGCCCCTCCGACCGTATTAAATCTTCCAGCTCCAGGCACCATGCTACCGGTCACCCCTGCCTTTACGCCAGTCCTCATCCGCGGGATTACCGTTCACCCTGAAAACCAGCTCCTGTTTGATTTTATCGTCGACCGCGGGGCTGATCATCTTGATGGCGATGCCCTGAAAGAAGAATCTACCAAACTCATCAAATATTTTATGGCCGCCCTCACGGTGCCAGATGAAGAACTGTGGGTCAACCTTTCTCCCTATGAAAAGGACAGGATTATTCCCAAGGGATTTGGGGATACGCTCATGGGGCAAGACCTCCTGGCGCAGGATTATATTCTCAAACAATTGACCGCCTCGATGATGTATCCGGAAGATGAACTTGGGCAAACGTTTTGGAACAGAGTTTACGCCAAGGCCCAGGAGAAGTACGGCACGACCGATATCCCGATGAACACCTTTAACAAGATCTGGATTGTTCCGGAAAAGGCCGTTGTTTACGAACATAAAGAGAGCGCGTTTGTTGTCGAGAGCCATTTGAAAGTGATGCTGGAAGAGGATTACGTCGCTCTACAAAAGAACCTTGGCGTTGAGAAGTACGGTCTGGATTCCATGGGGCAAGGCGATGCCGAGATTATCAGCGGGGTTACTTCTGCGGTTGTCCGTGAGGTCCTGATTCCCGAGATTGAAAAAGAAGTTAATGAAGGCAAACACTTCGCCAATTTACGGCAGGTCTACAATTCACTCATTTTGGCCACGTGGTTTAAGCAGAACCTCAAAGACAGCCTCTTGGGAAAGATTTACGCCAACAAGAGCAAGACAAAAGGGGTGGACACCAAGGACAAAGAGGTCAATCAGAAGATTTATAATCAATACGTCGAGGCCTTCAAGAAAGGCGTTTACGACTACATTAAGGAAGACTACGACTCCGCCACCCAGCAAGTGATGGCCAGAAAATATTTTTCGGGAGGAAATGACCTCTCTATGATTGCGGGGATTCTGAAAACGCTTAAAAATAGTTATTCTTCGCGTACATGGAAGGCTGTATTTGGCGGAGCGCGATCTCCTCTTAATGAAGGAAATACGGTTGTCGTCACAGCTCAGGAAGTTGAAATATCAAATAAAATTGAAGTGGATGAAATAACAGCAGTCATAAATCCTCGTGCTTTTCAAGAAAACAAATCTTCCTTGAAGGATAAGGTTGTAGCGGTGGATGGTTCTTCCGTGCAACATTTAAGGATCGTTGAGAAACTTCTGGAACAGGGTGCCACCGTCATTTTGGGCTGGGGCGTTGATGAGAAAATTAAGAAAGACAAGGAGGAAATGGCGCGATTCAACGCGACTCTAAAGGGTTTAATGAAGCGACCCAATCAATTATTTGTTTTTGAAAAAGGGAAACTGCGTTTCAAAAATCAAGCGCGTGGTGAAAAGGTGCTTGAAGGGACATTCCTTCAACAGATTGATTTCTTGTTTTCGAGGGGATATGCGGAACATTTAAATGCTTATTTGGGCAAGGGGAAAAAGGTTGATGCGATATTACCGTTGTCTGAGGATATAGAATTTACAGAGGATAATAATAATTTACTCGAAAAATTGGAATTTGGCGTGAGTATTATGAGAGTCGCGAGAGGAGAAGTGCCTATTTTGGGCAGCTCCAATGAGGTGGTCGAGGCGATACAGGGGGTGTTGAATAATGATAAGGCGCAGTTGACGGACATTACGGAAGAGGAGAGGAAAGTAGGGGAGGAATACTGGAATGGGAGAATCAAGACAACGCCGATCACAGTACCATTTAGGGCAAGCAAAAAGGGGGATGTTGTAGATGTGACCCAATTGCCTACTTGGCAAAGTAAGACGTATAGAAGAATGGGGGGAGAGGCGGTTGCGAATGGAGAAGTGTATTTTGCTGTGTTAGTCGCTGGTGCTGCCCAGCGGATGGATCCAAAAATAGGGCCTCAGAGTGTTAAAGAGATGGTAGGTGGACGAGAAATCTTGTCCAAAGCTGCCGTTTCAATTGGGCTTGTTGATGGTAAAGTCATCACTTATTTTGATGTGTTTGCTATGAACGTTAAAAGGTTGTTGGATGCTATTCATAATGAAGACAATAAGTCGATGAGATTAAACAGGGCTTATGAAAATAATATAGCATTCTTTTCAAATGATCTTTATCGAGAAGAGCATGATGCCTTGTTGGCGGCACACGAACATTATGGATTACCACTAGATAAAATCCGTTTTTTTCATCAACCGTTACGGCCAAAATATTATGGACGGCCGCAAGATGTTGAGAAATTGAAAGCCTCTTTTAATAGTGATGAGGAGTATCAAAAGGCCCTATCTTTTGCAAAAGAAGTGGCACGAAAGTTTGAAAAGGGAGATAAAAACGCCATCCTTTTAACGAGTGAGAGAGATCCTTTGGGGCATGGAGAGTTCCTCCATCAATTGATTGCAAGCGGGGAGCTTTTGCATATTATTGATTCGGGCAAAAAGGTGATTTCTGTAAAAAATATCGACAATTATGCTGCCAAGTTTGATGATATGTGGCTGAAGACGTTAGGAATGTTTATTGGGAAGGAACTTGATTTTCAAGGGGAGGTCTCCGAAAGGGTATTTGGTCAAAAAGGAGGAGCCGATATTATCAATACAGAGACAGGTCAACATCAATTTGCTGAGGACCCAAATTTAGAAGCAACGAAGGATAGTGACGGTAAGGTGAAGGTTAATCCAACGGATTCTTATTGGATTAACAATGCTGTAGGGTTAATGGCACCTCATTTTATTATGAATATTTATAAAGATGAAGGTCAGACATATGAGGAGTTTATCCATGAACTGCGTCGCGCAACCCCAATTGAAAGAGAAGCGATTGCCGCACGGGGACGCGCTAAATTCCCGAAAATCTTTGATGCAAAGATAGCACGACAGAGGTTATCCGATGGCACAAAAATAGTGGCTATTAAAGGAGAAAGTAATTTATGGCAGGGAGGAGGGGTTGTCGGGCCTGAAATACGTGTTAACGTTGTCGGTGTTCATGGGCCGACCTTTGGTATTGAAGAATATATGAAACTTAAAAAAGAAGGAAAAGTTGAGGGGGAAGAAGCTGCTTTGGCGGGCATGAGATTTTTGGGGACAAAACAGTGGGATGTCCCATCTGCGAAAAAGGAAGAGATCAAGCAAAGATTATCTACACACCTTAAACGTGAACCGACTGAAGCAGAAGTCGAGTTGGCGACTGAAACTTATAAGGGCAATGAAATAATTGCCATTGATTTATTGAAATATATTTTGCATGGACCTATTGTTAAACCCGGTATATTTAAGGATTCCGACTCCGCCCAGATGGCACAAATTACCAATAAAGACCGCGCCCAACTGGCCGGCGGACTCACACCGGAGGATCTTAAGAGTTTTGCCAAACAGACCGTATTTGATGTGGATCTTAAAGATACAGTGATGATATCCAGAGAGGAATTTAATGGTACGTTAGATAAGAAAACTTTTGAGATTACTGATGACACACGCATCCGAGAGGCACTTCCTAATATCCTTTATGCCATCGGACAAGGAGCCAGGATTGTTATTACAGCTCATTTGGGAAGGCTTCAGGATGAGGAAATAAAATTTAAAGAAAGATTTATGAATGAGGGGATGGAGGAAAAAGAAGCTGAAAGAAAAGCAAAAGAAGTGGCACGAGATAAATTGAGTTTGAAAAGAGTGGCGAAAAGACTCGAGAAGCTTTTGGGGGAAGAGATTGCTAAAAATAGAAACGCTTTTCCTGCTAATAGCGGCAAGGTCTATTTTGAAGTGGCTTCGAACAATGATCTTCCATTTACAACTTCGGAGGAAGCTGAGAGCTTCATTGATGGGAAATTGGAGCAAGGACAGATTTTGTTATTGGAAAACGTGCGGTTTAATGAGGGTGAAGAAATATTGGCAAATGCGGAGAAGAAATTTAAGAAAGCCCAGAAAGAATTAACGCAGGTCGGGAGGGCTGTTGATAAGGGGGAACAAGAAGAAACGCGTGAAGATTTAGAAACGGCCAGAAAGGCTTTTAAAAATGCTGAAGAACGTTTGATCAAAGCAAAAGAATTACATGGAGAATTTTCCAGGGCTTTATATAAAAAGGCGGATGTTTTTGTGTTGAACGCCTTCGGCGCTGCTCATCGTAAACATGCCTCTGTGACTGGAGCCTCATTGCTTGATATCCCTAGCGTGGCCGGTGCACTTATGGTTAAAGAAGATATTAATTTGCGAAAGATTCATAAATCCGTCGGGGCGGCTGTGATCGCCGGGCTTAAGGTCAAAGAAAAAATCAAGGTCATGAAGAAGTTTCTGGATAATCCCAAATTAAAATTCCTGTGTATTGCCGGAGCCATGGCCAATGCCTTTTTAAAGGCAAAGGGTTATGATGTGGGAGATTCCAAGGGCACTGATGAGGAAGATGTTGAAATTGCTAAAGGATTATTAGTTAATCCTAAATATGCTGAAAAGATCATTCTTCCAACGGCCGTGGTTGCCGCAGGTTATTTCTCAAATAAGGCAGATCATCGCATGTTTGATATAACTCAGGAAAAACTACCCGATCCGATTTCTGTGATGAATGAAAAAATGAAAACAATGGAGCAAAAAAAATGGATGATTGTTGATGTCGGTCCTGAAACAGTAAAGAATTTCTTAGATAAATTGGCGACGTTAGATAAAGAGGAAAGTATTGTTTGGAATGGCCCGCTAGGCGCTTTTGATGCCCTCAATTTTGCTCAAGATGGGACCAAAGAGTTTATTCGGGGATTGTTTAATAAGAATATAATTAGGGCCGCTATTTTTGGTGGCGGGGGAGATACTATTAAGAGTTATAATCAGTACCATGACGAGATTATCAAGAAGCTGGTTGAAGAGGGATTTTTAAATGATAATACAGGTTTTTCCACCGGAGGCGGAGCCTTTTTGGAGCATATAGAACTTGAAGGCGAACTCGAGGGATACACAGCCCTTTCTCTTAAAAATGATTTTCCAAGATGGAATGCAGGGCGGGAACAGTTAGAGGCTGATGGGGCCATGCTATCAGAAGCCACGCTGCGTTTGGGGATTATATTAGACGCATATATACGTAAGATAAGTGAGAACAATGATAATTTGCCAAAGGGGTTCGCCAATGCGGATTTTATGAATGCGCTTATTAAAGAATTTGTAATTTTACCTATTAAGAAGGCGCGGAAGGATAAGGAAAAGCAGAAAATAATATTGGATGAGTTTGAGAGAATTTTAGAAGGAATTTATGATCTTGGGGAGGTTATGGGGAGCTCGTATAATTTGGAAAGATCTGATTATCTGAACCATGAGGCGCTTATTCGTATTCTTGAACATATGTATAAGAAAAAGGAAATGAATGAGTGGCTGCCCATTGTAAAATCAATTCGTCTTTTTGTTAATTCTTCGAAGGGGTTTTCCATAGATAATTCGGATAAGGTAAGTGTTGTACAAGCCATAGATATGATTATTACTGGTGTTTTTGAATCAAAATTGCCAGCATCATTTGTTCCAGCAGTAATTTCCAGTATCAGGAATTTAAGCGGAATGAAAGCAATAAAGGATTTAGAGGATTTTAAGATACATTTAAAAAATATAACGATAAATTTTGATCCAGCCATGGTCGCGTCAAAGGATCGGCAAGGTGGTATCAACTTAAACCCCGCGCTGTTGGATCTCCAGATCAAACGCGACGGCAACGGGGTGCCTCTGCCGGTGTCTGAACAGCCGTTTGAGACTATGAGAATTGAAGGATTCGTCCCCATCATCATTAATATTGCGCCGGTCACGAACCTGCCGATGCTGTTGGGAATCGCGCAAGAAGATGTCCCGTCCCCGACGGCGCGAGAAACAACATCCAGGGATTTAAGTTATCATAACCGGTTGGGACCGGTTGAGCCCAGGAAGAGACTGGAGGTATTCCTGGTCTGACGCCTGGATTTTGATGGCGTTTATGATTAGTTAGAATTTATTAAATATTTGTATTTCCTTTTCCCTTTCACTCATCCCTCACGGCCTTCCCCTTTTTTTTGATTCAGTCCATGATCCATTTTACAAAACATGAACGACTTGTGTTGGTTATGCTGGCGTTGGTCCTGCTGATAGGTTCCTCGCTTTCTTATATTTTTAAGACATATCCGCAGTTGAACGATATCGTTAATCTCCTCGATAACGGCCAGATTTACCGCAAAGTGGATATCAATACCGCGACGGCGGAAGAGCTTGTGGCTGTCCCCTACATCGGCCCTTCAACGGCCCGGCAGATCATGGAATACCGGCAAGAGAACGGCCCGTTTACAGATCTTCAGCAGTTAAAATCGTTAAAAGGCATTCGGGAAAAAAACTATGAGAGGTTTCGTCCTTTTTTAAAGATCTCCGGGAGGAAATAATGGCTGTTCTTTCAAAACCGGCCTATTGCCATCGGCCGCTTGTCGGCGTTGCTTTAGCCTTGAGCCTGGGCATCTGGATTCATGAATATTGGGTCATCCCTTTTCTCATCCCCGTGTTATTGACGCTGATATTAGTTTTTCTCTCTTATGTGACCAAGCAGCGTCAATGGCCCGCGGTCATTTTTCTTTTAGGAGCCTTTGTGTGTATCGGGATGGTCTATACAAAGGCTTATCAAAGGATGCCCCAGAATCATATTGATCATGTCGCCCGGTATTATCGGAAAAATCCTGTTTCCATAGAAGGGATTGTCCTTTCTGATGCCGAGAAAAGGGAATTCTTGAACAGAAAGAAAACAACGTTTGTGATGGGGGTCCACCGCTTAAAAACGCCGTGGGGATGGAAAGAAAAAACCGGCAGGGTTCTTGTCAACATCTTTCGTCACGCCGATGTCGCGTACGGAGATACCATGGTATTGGAAGGGAAGTTGCATAGGCCCTTCGAGTTCTCTCCCGATGATAAACTATCGTACATTGATTATTTGGAAAGAAGCGGCATCCAATTGATTCTCAGCGTCAAGAAGACCGGTCATGTGGAGGTCCTGCGTTCATCTCAAGGTCACACGATCAAGGCCGCGTCTTTGAAGATCAAGCATAAGTTCGACGCTATATTGGCAAGAAGCTTGACCAAGAATGAGGCAGGTCTGATGCAGGCCTTGTTATTAGGCGATCGCTACAATATCCCGGCCTCCATTGAAGAGCTGTTCCAATATTCAGGCGTGGTTCATATCCTGGCGATTTCAGGTTTCAATATCAGTATTGTGGCCGGGTTGATTTTTATATTTTTAAAATTACTGCCGATCCCCCGTAAAGGGCAGTATCTTTTGACGATCGGCCTGGTTATCCTGTATGCGTTTATGACGGGCGGACGGCCTTCGGTGGTCAGGGCCGCGATTATGGCAACCGTTTTTCTTGCCGGCTTTGTGGTTGAGCGGGAAACCGAAACATTGAATAATTTGGCCCTGGCCGCCGGCATCATTCTATTAATGAATCCCTCGAATTTGTTTGATGTGGGATTTCAATTGTCATTTTTGAGTGTTTTCGCGATTATTTCTTTATATCCCCGGTTGATGGAAATATGCGATCACTGGGTGCCGGAGAATAAATCAAGATTATTGCGGTATATCTTTCAGTCCCTGGCGGTGTCGCTGGCGGCCAGTTGGGGGGTGTCTGGATTGATCGCGTACTATTTTCATATCGTAACGCCTATAGCCCTTTGGACCAATTTGATCGTTATCCCGCTGGTATCGGTCATAACTGCCTTGGGGCTTGGGCTTTTATTGATGGGCGTTGTCTTACCGGCAGCGGCCTTTATGTTTGCGGCTTGTATTAAGGTATTACTCAATCTGATGGTGGGGGTTGTTTTTTTGTCTGTTCAAATTCCTGGGGCGTACATTCTTTTTTCGGACATGCCTTTATGGCCGGTGGGCATTTATTACGGCTTGTTTTTTATGATGGTTTTTATCCGAAGGCCGCCTCGTCGGAATATGGAGAAATTAGAGGTTAATTTGTAAACTTTACAAGGGCCAATTAGATGGTATACTTTTAGCACACGAGATGTTTTATAAAGGGCCGTCATTTAATTTTAAATGACGAGCCTCGTCATTTCCTTCAATATGGAAATGAGGAAAAATGACGGGAGGAAGGTTCATGGAAGCCGTAAAAAAAGGACAGAGTACGGTTGAGTATATTGTCTTAGTAGCCTTGGTTGTCTCGGTTCTTATTGTTTTCTTAAAGCCGGAAGGCGGCGTCTTTGAGAAAAAATTGAACAGGGTTTATTCTGAAGGGGCTAATGCCATGCGAGATCAGGCCGTGACTCTTTTCGATAGCGAAGATAGCTCAAAAAAGAAAAAAAAATAAGCACAGGATGGGTTCCCGTTTTAAGGAAATCCTTCGGGGTAAAGTTTTCCCCAAGAAATATGAATTATTTTGAATGTGTATAGGTAGCCCCCTTTTTAGGACGTATCCGGTTGAGTTCTTCCTCGAAATCCTCCGAAAATCCTCCTCTTGAATGATTGACAAAGGGGAGGGACTGTGATAAATTTGGCGGGATGAAAAATGCGTACGCGATTAAAATATATCTATCTGTTTTATTAATATTACTTTTTCCTTCCCGAAGTTTTTCTTTCTGGGTCTGGACGCCCGAGACCAATAAATGGGTCAATCCAAAGTACGCTGTCAAAGAAACGCCTGCCGAACAACTGCAATATGGCCTTGATTTTTATGAAGCTAAAGACTATAAGGCCGCCATCCGTGAATTTGAGAAACTGATTCACCATTATCCGCGCGCGCGCGAAGCCCCTGATGCTCAGTTTTATATTGGAAGATGCTGGGAGGATCAGGACAAATTGTATCAGGCTTTTAAACAGTATCAGGTCGTCATAGAAAAGTATCCCTTCAGTGAACTGTCCGGGGAAATTGTCAAGAAACAATACGGCATTGGAGTCAAGCTTTTAGAGGGCGAGACAAAAGAGAATAAGTTCATGGACTCTCTGAAGGGGGGAAATTATTATGTGGTTGACGTTTTTAAGGCCGTCATTAAAAACGCGCCTTATGGAGAATTAGCCGCCTCGGCCCAGTATAAGATAGGGTTATATTTATCAGAAAAGAAGCTTTATCAGGAAGCCAGGGACGAGCTGGAAAAAGTCATCAATGATTATCCCAACAGCGAATGGGCCAAGGCCGCCAAATATCAAATCGCTATTTCTGACGCCAAACGCTCAACCGATGCCGCGTATGATCAAAAGGTCACTCAGGCGGCGGTCGCGGAGTTTAACGAGTTTGTGGAAAATTATCCGGACGCGGAACTGTCGGATAAAGCCAAAAAGCAGGTTCATCAATTGAGAGAAAAAGAAGCTGAAAATAATTTCTTGATCGCCCAATTTTATGAAAAACAAAAGAATTATTCATCGGCCAAAATTTATTACCAAAAAATAGTGAATGACTATGTCGACTCCAAGTGGTCTTCCAAGTCTTTGGAGAAAATCCGTGAAATGAGCCAGAAGGAACAACCTTAAGGATGACAAAGGGATGAGCGTAGCGTTAAAACTAAAGACCAAAGACCAAAGACTCAAGACTAAAGACTCAAGATCCAAGAATAGGAGGCGCAAATGGGGTGTATTCACAAACGTATTTTATGATCTCCGGTTTTGGATAGGGGGACTTTTAATCAGCAGTCTTTTCATAAGCTGTGGATACTCCACGAGATCGAGCCTGCCGCCACGTTTGAGGATGGTACACGTGGAGGTCTTTAAGAATGAAATTGATTTTACACAAGGGGAGAGGCGCAATTTATATTTTCCTTTGATGGAAGTCAAGATGCGCAACGCGATTGCCGATCGTTTTTTATTTGACGGCAATTTGAAAATTGCTGAAGGAGATGATGCCGACCTTGTTCTTAAAGGAGTTCTCAAGAATTATGACCGCGGGGCGTTACGGTATGAAGAAAACAGCGATGTGCAGGAATACCGGGTGCAAATTTTTGTTTCATTAGAATTGTGGGATGTTGAAAAACAAGAAATTGTTTGGCAGGAACCCAATTTTGTCGGGGAATCCACCTATTTTGTCACAGGTTCCCTGGCTAAATCAGAAAGCGTTGCCGTCGATGAGGCGATGACGGATTTGGCCCGTCGTATTGTGGAGCGGACGATTGAGGATTGGTAGGATAGGCCGCAAAGAATCTATGCCAGTGTGGATATGCTATGATCTATTTGTTATTAGGAGGGGATGGTTTAGCTAAGGATCAGAAAATTGTTGATATTACGAAGAAGGTTTTGCCTTCCCAAGACGCCTTCAAATTCGATTATGAAATCCTCCACGGAAGTAATTTGGATCCTGCCGTTTTGAAGAAAGCCCTTATGAGCCTGCCTGCTGTTGCTTCCAAACGACTTGTTGTGATTCGGGACACCGGCAAATTAAACGCCCATAATCAGAAACTTGTTTTAGAAGCGGTCAAATCAAAAGAATGTCCCGTGGATATTGTTCTGGACGTTGATAAAGAGAGTGGATTTGTTACGGAAATTATCCCTTATGCCCAGATGGTACGGTTTAGAGAAGAAAAATTGCCGAATGTTTTTGATATGACCAGGGCGATGTCGATGTCCAAATCCGTTGAGGCCTTTGAGGTATTGTCGAATCTTTGGGGCAGCGGCGTTCACCCCTTGCAGATTATGGGGGGATTAGTTTGGTATTGGGAAAATTCTAAATCCGACTTATCCCGGGAGCGTTTCAAGAAAGGACTTTTAGCCCTCCAAGAGGCTGATTTGAATATTAAGCGGAGCCGGCTGGATCCTGAATACGCGATTGAATTGCTAGTAGTGAAGTTGATGGAAAATTAAAAAAACAATACTTCTACTACTGACTTTTACAAAAAAAATAACACTGACGGTAGTCAGCCCCAACGTTCCTCTAATAATTATTTAGAGGATGTTGGGATGTCCCTGCTCCGTCTGAATATTTGTTAAGGAAAGCAGAGATATCTCGACGTCCACTTTCTGGAGGACAGTGATATTATTTATGCGGACGTCACTAAACAGTCGCTAATAGTTTGCTGAATCGGGATTTACGGCGGGCGGCTGTGTTTTTCTCAATAATTTTCCGCTTGGCAGCCTTGTCCAATTTCTTGTAAACGAGCGTGAGGTTGGTTTTGGCCTCGGTTGTGTTCTTATCTTTAACAGAGGCGAGAAATTTTTTGATGGTTTTCTTCAGGTCTGTCTTGATATCGAGGTTATGCATGTGTTTGGCGTTGTTTTGGCGTAACGCTTTTAATCCGGATTTTCTTTGCGGCAAGGGAATCTCTCCTTTATTTAAATAATTTCTACTGACTTCCGCAAAAGCAATGGAACACTAGGGTAGTCAGTATCTCGACCTCCTTGCGCTCGATAAACATGTTCCATTAGTTGTGCGGAGGTCAATAAATGTTGTTTTGGAGTAGGAATATAACAAATAAGATCTTTTATGTCAAATAATAATTCTCTCCCCCCTCCTGCGGGGCCGGATACCCATCGGTCCATTATCAGAACAACATCAATCCTGTCGGTCGGAACTTTAAGTTCCCGTGTCTTAGGTTTTTTCAGGGATATCATCCTTGCCAAACTTCTGGGTACCGGGATGCGCGCGGACGCGTTCTTTGTCGCCCAGAAAATCCCGAATTTATTCAGAGATCTGGCGGGTGAGGGGGCCTCCAATGCCGCCGTCATTCCGGTCTTAGCAGAGTATTCGAGTAAGGAAGATAAGGAGGAACTCTGGCATTTTGTCAGCGTGTTTTTCACCGTGGCCCTTATTGTTTTAAGTGTTATTACCATTCTGGGAATCGTCTTTGCTCCTGTCGTGGTTCGGCTTATCGCGCCTGGTTTTATGGCGGATCCTGAAAAGCTTCTTTTAACCATCCGGTTGACAAAATTATTATTTCCTTACCTTATTGCTATTGGGTTGACAGCCTATTGTATGGGGATTCTTTACACGTTTCGTTCTTTTTTTGTTCCGGCCTTTAGTCCGTGTCTATTAAATATCGCCATAATTATCAGCGCCTTGATGGCTTCCAGGACGATGAAAGAGCCTGTATTTGGATTGGCGATCGGGGTTTTGATTGGGGGGGTTCTTCAATTGCTGGCGCACATAAGGCCGATGATCAAGCTGGGGTTTTGTTATAAAAGACCTAAATCGTTGCGTCATCCAGGCGTTGTCAAAATAGGCAAGCTTCTGATCCCCCGTATGATGGGAAGCGGGATTTATCAACTGACGGTCTTTCTGGATTCGTTTTGCGCTTCTTTGTCGAGTATTGTGGGGCAAGGGGGAATTTCCGCGATCTATTATTCCAACCGCATTATTCAGTTTCCCATGGGAGTTTTTAGTGTCGCGCTGGCTTCCGCGGTGCTGCCTTCGCTGTCGGGACTTGTGAATAAAAAAGATATCGGGGCCGTGAAAAAAATGATTGTTTTCTCGCTGGAAAATATTTTCTTTGTCATGTGTCCGACAACGGTCATTCTTTTATTGTTATCTAATCCGATAACGCGCGTCATTTTCCAGAGAGGAGAATTTGATGCCTATTCGACGGAGATTACCTCAATCGCCATTTCGTATTATGCCATCGGGCTATTTAGTTTCGGCGGGATCAAGATCCTGGTAACGGCTTTTCATGCCCTTCAGGATACCAAAACCCCGGTCAAGGTGGCCGCCCTTTGTCTGGCGATCAATGCCGCCTTGAATTTCCTGTTGATGGGGCCTTTAAAGATCGGAGGGATTGCCCTGGCCAGTTCCATGGCCGGGACGATAGATTTTCTGATTTTATTTTATATCTTAGACAAGAAATTGAACGGGTTGGATTCGGACCTATTGCGGTATTTCTTCAAAGTGAGTTTTGCGGCCGCTGCCACGGGTCTCCTCGCTTTCGGGGGATGGAATTATTTTCATTTTCTTCATGAATATATCCGGGTCATAGTCGTCGGGGTATTAACGTTCTTATGTTATGAATGGATATGCTTGAAGTTGCGCGTTAAACAGGCTGAAAAGGTCTGGGGATGGATTCGACGTCTTGAACATTTGAAAGATAAAATAGACCGCTAATGGATGTTCGGGAAAAGATTAAAGGACTGCCGCTGACCAGCGGTGTCTATTTGATGAAAAACGCCTCCGGAGAGGTTATTTATGTCGGCAAGGCCGTGTCCTTGCGTCGACGGGTCCAATCGTATTTCCGCAATTCTCCAACGATTGCCTTAAAGACAAATCTTCTGGTTGCCGAGATCCGGGACATTGAAGTTATAGAAACCTTTAGTGAGGCTGAGGCGCTCATCCTTGAAGCCGGTTTAATCAAGAAATTTAAGCCTAAATATAATATTGAGTTGAGGGATGATAAAAGTTATCCCTATATAGAGGTGACTCAAGAGCGGTTCCCGCGGATTTCCATCTCCCGTCGTAAGGAGAAAAAGAAAGACGCCCACTATTACGGCCCTTATGTGAACGCCCGGTTAATCCGTGAGGCGCTGAACATTATCAGAAAGATTTTTCATTTCCGCGTGTGCGATCCTTTCCCGGGGAAAGAATGCCTGGATTATCATATGGGGCTCTGTGAGGCCCCCTGTATCGGCCGCATAAGCCGGAAAGAATACGCCAAGAATATCAAGAATGTCTGTTTGATATTGGAAGGAAGAAAGGACACGGTATACCGTAATTTAAAAAAAGAAATGGAGTCGCTGGCCAGGGCGCGTCAATATGAAAAGGCGGCTAAAGTCCGCGACCAATTACGGGCTATCGGCGCGCTTTACTCGGGGACAAAGGACATTAATTATTATAAAGAAGCGGAACAACTCCAAAGGGTCTTGGGTTTACCGCGTCTCCCGGAACGTATCGAGGCCTTTGACATTTCGCATATCATGGGTCATCAAGCTGTGGGATCCATGGTTTCTTTCTTTAACGGCCGACCGGATAAACGTAACTACAGGCGGTTTCGTATTAAAGAAGTCCAGGGGATTGATGATTTTAAGATGATCGGGGAGGTTGTTCGCAGAAGGTACGGACGGCTTAAAAAGGAAGGCGCCTTTTATCCCGATCTCATTGTCGTGGACGGCGGTAAAGGGCAGTTGTCGTCGGCAGTTGCCGAGTTGGACAGCCTGGGTGTCGTGATCCCCATTGCGGCTTTGGCGAAAAGGGAAGAGGAAGTTTTCCTTCCCAGGAAAAGAGAACCGGTCCCATTGGCTTTGGACTCTTTAGGTTTAAAACTTTTGCGTTGTATCCGGGATGAGGCGCACCGTTTTGCTGTAGCGTATCACAGGAATTTGAGAGGAAAGAAGGTGTTTGACAATGAGGTTTCCTGATGTTCAACGCGGTTCAATGACGAAATTCCAATGGCAGGTCCTTGAGGCGGCGATGAGGATCCCTTTGGGAGAAACGCGGTCGTATAAATGGGTGGCTCAGCAGATAGGCCGCCCCAAGGCCGTGCGGGCGGTTGGGCAGGCGTTAAAAAAGAATCCCTATCCGCTTATTATTCCTTGCCATCGTGTGATCAAAGAAGATGGTTCCCTCGGAGGGTATGCCGGGAATTGCTATAAGAAGAAAGCGGAGTTGTTGGCGGTTGAAAAAGAAATCGCCGCCCGTTTTCAGCGGATTTCTTAAGAAAACGTATTTTCCGCTAATTGTGCGGAGGTCGATAAAATCTCCCTGAGGTTTTTTAAAACATTCTTTTCATGTGCGTTGACATTTGATGGGTTTGCATTTAATTTACATGATGGGTGGGGGATAGAAAAAATCCTTAAGTGTGTGATTGAGGAGGAGAAGAAGAATGGATATTAAACGGCTATTGCATCTGATGGTAGAACAAGGGGCGTCGGATCTTCTTTTGAGGACCAACGCGACACCGCGGGCGCGTGTTAACGGGAAGATCGAAGTGATCAGTTCAGAGACGGTTTCAAAAGAAGAAATGTGGGCGGCGGCTAATTTTCTTTTATCCTCGGAGGAACGCAAAAGAAAGTTTCTGGAAAATTTCGATATTGATTTTATTCATGAAGAACTGGGGCTCGGCCGGTTCAGGCTGAATGTTTTTATGCAACGGGGCACGCCGGCTTTGGTGGCCAGACATGTTCATGCCCATGTTAAATCTTTTGAGCAACTGCATCTGCCCGTCGAGATCTGCCGGTTGTTTTGCGAAGAGTCCAAGGGGATGTTTTTGGTTTGCGGGCCCGCGGGGAACGGAAAGTCTACAACGATTGCCAGTATGATTGAATACATCAACATCATCAGCGCCAAACATATCGTGACGGTTGAAGATCCGATTGAATTTCTTTTTAAAGATCAAAAAAGCATTATCAATCAACGGGAACTTGAGCTGGATGTCCCTTCGTACGCGGCCGCTTTAAAACATGTGACACAGCAAAGCCCGGATATCATTTATATCGGAAATATCCGGGATGAAGCGACGATGCGCGCGGCCATTACTTCAACGGAACTGGGGGCTTTTGTGATGTCGACGTTCCATACGATTAACGCGGTCCAGACGATTGTGCGGATCGTGAATTTCTTTCCCCCGTATCTTCATGATGAGGTCCGGGTGCAGCTTTCGTTGATATTGAAAGGGACGATTTCTCTGCGTCTTTTGACGCGCCAGGACGGCAGCGGCCGCATCCCGGCCTATGAGACGATGGTTGTGACGCCCACGGTCGCCCGCCTGATCCGGGAAGGCAGGGTGCGGGAAATACAAAGTTACATTGATGAAGGAAAATTGTTCGGCATGCAGTCCTTTAAACAATCTCTGGTGAACTTAGTCAAAACCGGGATCGTGGATGAACATGAAGCGCGAAAGTATGCCGACAGCAAAGATGATTTTGATTTGGCCTTAAAAGGCATAGGCCGGTAGTACCCGTGTCAACGAATAAGTTGAAATCGGTCAAGGCTGTGTTAAAATACGCCCTCAATTACAGACCTCCGCGAAAGTCATGGAAAACTATGTTAGAAGATCTTAATAAGCAACTTCAAATTATTGATCAAAAACTCCAGTATCTCAGGGGGTTTCTTTGACCTTTCCAAGAAACAGGAAGCTGTCAACTTAATCCAGACCCAGATGGCGCAGGGGGATTTCTGGGATGATTCGGCCAACGCGAACAAATTGATGCGGGAGCTCAAATATCTCAAGTCCTGCATTGATCCGTTTCAAAACAGCGTTAAGAAGATGGAGGAACTCCGGGAATTGATGGAAATCTCGGAGGGCGATGAGGATTTTCTCAAACAGCTCCAGCTTGAGGTCGGTCACCTGCAGGCGGATGTGAACGCCATTGAGATTCAGAGTTTTCTGGCCGGGCCTTTTGATCAGAATAATGTCATCTTGAGTATTAATGCCGGGGCCGGCGGGACGGAATCGTGCGACTGGGCGAATATGCTTTTAAGGATGTACACGCGATGGGCGGAACACCACAAGGCCAAAGTCAAAGTCCTGGATATTCTCCCCGGCGAAGAAGCCGGCATTAAAAATGTCACCCTCGGGATCGAGGGAGAGATGGTCTACGGGTATCTTAAGGCGGAGAAAGGGGTGCACCGCCTTGTTCGTATTTCCCCGTTTGATTCCAATAAAAGACGGCACACCTCCTTTGCTTCGGTCGACGTCATTCCGGAAATTGAAGAAGATATTGAAGTCGAGATTAAAACCGAGGATTTAAGAATAGATATTTACCGTTCTTCGGGCCCCGGCGGCCAGAGCGTCAACACCACCGATTCAGCGGTGCGGATTACGCATGTCCCGACAGGTATTGTCGTGGCATGCCAGAACGAACGTTCTCAATTGCAGAACAGGCAGATGGCCATGAAAATTTTAAAGGCGCGTATTTATGAATTGAAAGCCAAGGAGCAGGAAGAGCGCATGTCCAAGGAGTACGGCCAGAAACAGAAGATTGAATGGGGAAGCCAGATCCGTTCGTATGTCATGCAGCCGTATTGTCTGGTGAAAGATCACCGGACCGATGTTGAGACAGGCAATGTGGTTAAAGTGATGGACGGGGAAATCGATCTCTTTATTGAGGCCTTCTTGAAGAGGAAGCCGAATGAAGAAGCCGGATTATAGACGCCCGTATTAAAAAATATTGAATGAGGGTTTTTGCCGCGTAAACCGTTAACGTAAAGGATTCGCCGTGTTTGATTTTTTTATAAGAAAAACTGCTGTTCAAAGGACCCGGAAACTTATTGAAAGGCTGGAGCCCGTCGTCAACGTTCATGTTCCTGAGGAATTGCCGCTGCCTTCGGTTCAGGCTTTAAAGAAAATGTGTGTCACGGTCTCTAAAATCAACGGCCTTGAGACTCACATGAAGCAACTCACCGACGACCAGTTGAAGGCCAAGACCCAGGAATTCAAATCAAGATACGCGACGGCCGTCCAAAAAGATAAAGCCATTTTGGAAGAGGTGAAGAAATCGTGCCTGGAGGTCTTTAGCGAAGAAGAGAAGAAAGACGCTAACCTTCGTCTCGAAGCGGCCAAGGGAGAGTGGCGCAAGGCAAAAAAGAAAATATTGGATGACATCCTCCCGGAGGCCTTTGCCGTCGTGCGGGAAACCGGAAGACGCACTCTGTCCATGCGCCATTTTGATGTGCAGATGATCGGCGGGATGGTGCTGCATAATGGCGGCATCGCCGAGATGACGACGGGGGAAGGAAAAACGCTGGTGGCCACCCTGCCGGCCTATCTTAATGCCCTCACGGGGGAAGGGGTGCATGTGGTGACGGTCAATGATTATCTGGCCAAGCGCGACCGGGAATGGATGGGCCCGATCTACGAATTTTTGGGTCTGAGCGTCGGGGTTATTGTGCATGATATGCATCCGCAGAAACGTCGGCAGGAGTATCTCCGCGATATTACGTTTGGGACCAATAACGAGTTCGGTTTTGATTTTTTGCGGGACAATATGGTGAATGACCGGCGGGACATGGCGCAGCGCGTGCATCATTTCGCGATTGTCGATGAGGTGGACAGTATTCTGATTGATGAGGCGCGTACCCCTTTGATTATCTCGGGACCCGCCGAGGAGTCAACGGATAAATATTACAGGGCCAATGAAATCGCTAAACAATTGACTGGCCGCCGGGTCACGGAACAGGATGAAATCGACGCGAAGCACCGGCAGGAAGATTTATCCGTGGGTTATGATTATCTGGCCGATGAAAAGGCGCGGGCGGTCTCTTTAACGGAGCCGGGCGAGGAGAAGGCCGCTCAATTATTCGGCATAGCGAATTTGCACGAGATGGAGACCATTGAATACCGGCATCATATTCTTCAGGCGTTAAAGGCCAGGGAATTCTTCGCGCGGGATGTGGATTACGTCGTCCGGGATGGGGAGGTTATTATCGTCGATGAATTCACCGGGCGCATGATGCCAGGCCGCCGCTGGTCTGACGGACTGCATCAGGCGGTGGAGGCGAAGGAAGGGATCAAGATCGAACGGGAAAACCAGACGCTGGCCACGATCACGCTTCAGAATTATTTCCGCCTCTATGAAAAGTTGGCCGGGATGACAGGGACCGCTAATACCGAAGCGACCGAGTTTAAACAGATTTACAACCTGGACTGCACCGTGATCCCCACGAATAAGAAGTTAAGCCGAGTCAATTATGCCGACGCCATTTATAAAACGGTACGCGAAAAATTTAATGCCGTTGTGCTTGAAATCGAAGAGCATCACAAACGCGGTCAACCTGTTCTCGTGGGCACGATCTCGATCGAGAAATCAGAACTCTTGTCGAAAATGCTTCGGCAAAAAGGCATCCCGCATCAGGTGTTGAATGCCAAATACCATGAGATGGAGGCCCATATCATCGCCCAGGCCGGTCGTTTCAAGGCGGTGACGATCGCTACCAACATGGCCGGACGCGGGACCGATATTGTGCTGGGCGGCAATGCCGAACATTTGGCCAAGAGCCTCGCGGAGCAGAAGATCAAAGACGGCGAGGATGTTCAGAATCAAGAAGAATTGGTGGGGAAGTTTATTGAACAGTTCCGAAAACAGGTCCAGGAAGAACATCAGAAAGTGGTGGAATCCGGCGGCCTTCACGTGTTGGGAACCGAACGCCATGAATCCCGCCGGATTGATAATCAGTTGCGCGGCCGGCAAGGGCGGCAGGGAGATCCGGGGTCTTCTCGTTTTTATGTCTCTTTAGAGGATGATCTCATGCGTCTTTTCGCTTCCGATCGGATCGTCGGGCTGATGGACAGGCTGGGGATGGAGGAAGGCCAGGTGCTCGAACATCCTTGGCTGACCAAGGCGATCGAAAACGCGCAGAAAAGGGTGGAGAATCACAACTTTGAAATACGCAAGCGTCTTCTGGAATATGACGATGTGATGAATAAGCAGCGCGAGGTGATCTATACTCTGCGCCGTTCGATTCTGGAAAATGAGGATATTAAAGAATTAATCCTGCAGGCCATTGAAGAAGTCATCGCCAGGACGGTGGGGAGTTATCTTTTTCCCGCCGGAACTCAAGAAGGCATGGACCTCGAGGGGTTCGACGTTTATCTGAAATCAAAATTTAATTATGATTTGGGGGACCAGAAACCCCGGCTCAAGGACATGCCTCAAAATGAAATCACGGATCTTCTCGCCAAGAAGATGGTTGAGCTTTATGAGGCTAAAGAGAAGGACATCGACCCTCAAGCCTTGCGTCATTTGGAGCGGATGCTGATGTTGCATACCATTGATTCCAAATGGAAGGATCATCTGTATGCCATGGATCAACTGAAGGAAGGGATCGGTCTGCGGTCTTTCGCTCAACGGGATCCTTTGATTGAATATAAGAAAGAAGGATTTCATATGTTCCAGATGATGTACGAGTCGATCAATGAGGAGGTGGCGGAAATCATATTCAAAGTCCAGCCTGTCAGCACGGCTCTTAAATTCAAAGGGGTCTTTGATTCTGTGCCTCAAAAATTGATTCATGAAAACGCGTCGAGTTTGTCCTTCAACGCGCCCCGGCCCAGCCGCGCCCCGGCCCCCGAACCCCTATCTGCGCCCCATCCTGTTTCGACGGAACCCGAGCATCATAGCGGCCCCAAAGTCGGACGCAATGACCCCTGTCCTTGCGGCAGCGGGAAAAAATACAAGAAGTGCTGCGGGGTATAGGCGAAGACCTTTGTCTCTGCCGGATACCATCTGTATCGGAGATTCTTATTACGGGATATGCCAGCGAAGAAAACCTTAAAGAAGCCGAAAGGCTCCAGGTGGCTTATCACATAGATAAGCCTTTCAACATTCAGGACTTCCTTGAGGTCATCAAAAGGGATTTAAAGAGGATTTACAGTAATATGCAGGAATTTTTGATGTCCCGTTGTTAAGCGAAATTTATCAATCCCTTATTGCAAGCAAAAGGCTTGTGCAGTAATGTGCATAATATGCAAATATCCAAAAAGACTTCCCCTCCGGTAGACAACATCATCAAAAAACTAGAGCAATATCGTTTGAAGAACCGCGTCCCCCAGCAACAGCTTGCGGACGAGATTGGTGTCGTCTTTTCGACCGTCAGTCGGTGGCTCAACGGCAAGACAAAGCCGAACAAAATCCAGCAATATCACATAGAAAATTTTCTTAAGAAGAAGGGTTTATAAAATGCAGAATTTGATGAACGATTTAACAAAACTATTTCAAAAAGACGATCGCATATTTACCAATGGGAAATTGCTCAAAAATAAACTTACCGAATTAGCCCTTAAACTTGACCAGCCCCTTATTGAACTGCTCCTGTCCGATGACAAAGCGAAGGGGCACTTCTTCATAGAAAGAATTATTAAGAAAGAAAAGGTTCTTGTTTTTAACAAGGATAAATTCATCGCATTTGTGAACAATAAAGAGTTTCTCCCTGATTCCTTTACCAGCTTCAAGAATAAAATTGGTTTAATGACAAACGGTGATTATCTGAAAGAAAAGGATGATGTCGTCCTTGCGTGGGCGTATAAGGATTGCGTGCTTGAAGGTGGTCAGGACAAGGAAGATCAAAAGCGGAATGAGATTTTTTACAATGAGACGCTTTCCCCGGATGAGATAGACCGCCTATTCGAGCCCAAAGTCTTAACGAATTTCAAGAAATATGACAGTAAGGGCGAGCATAAGGTCGCCGGATTTAATGCTGAGGAAAATTTGATTCTCAAAGGGAATAACCTCCTTGCTCTGCATTGTTTAAAACAGAAATTCAGAGGACAGGTAAAGCTCATTTACATTGATCCGCCTTATAATCCAGACAGCAAATCCAATACATTTTGTTACAACAACAAATTTAATGAATCCTCTTGGCTAACTTTTATGAAGAACAGAATCGAGATTGCCAAGATGTTGTTACGAGAAGATGGTGTAATGATCGTTGCGATTGATGAAAACGAATATTTGGAAATGGGGCTTTTGCTGAAAGAAGTATTTAAAGATTATGAAATTCATTGCATCACAATCGTGCATAACCCCCGGGGAGTACAGGGAACAAATTTTTCTTACACGCACGAGTACGCTTTCTTTGTGTTTCCCAAAAATAAAAAAATTATATGTGACAGAAAGATCGACGAAAAAGATATTGACTGGAGAAATTTGCGGGACAACGGAGGTGAGTCTTTAAGAACGGATGCAAAAAACTGTTTTTATCCGATTATTGTAGAGGATGATAAGGTTGTTGGTTTTGGTGATGTAATGCCAACAGGTCAAAGCCCAAAGGCGCAAACTGTGAAGCAGAGTAATAAACTATTGATATATCCGATTGATCCAGAAAATATAGAGCGCAAATGGCGCTACGCCCGGCAAAGTGTTGATGAAATAAGACATCTTCTCCGAGTCAAAAAGACAAGGGCGGGAAACTATGAAATAGAACTCGGAAAAGACTTTGGCACTTACAGGACAGTTTGGCAAGACCCCCGATATGATGCGAATGAGTATGGCACGAAATTAGTTAAATCGTTGGTACCGAACTGCAAGTTTGATTTCCCAAAATCTTTATATAACGTTTATGATTGCGTTCATTCTGTCGTGGCCGAAGATAAAAATGCTATCGTATTGGATTTCTTTGCGGGAAGCGGAACAACGGCACACGCTGTTTTAGAGCTGAATAAAGAAGATCAAGGTAGCCGCCGGTTTATTTTATGCGAGCAGATGCATTATGTAGACACCGTCACAAAGGAGCGAGTGGCAAAAGTAATAAAAAATAATGGTGACGGTTCTTTTGTTTATGCGGAGCTTATGGAATGGAATGAACAGTATTTGACGGCGATAAAGGAAGCGGACAGCGTCCGCAAGCTGTTAAACATTTACGAGAAGATGAAAAATGAAGCCTTCTTCCGCTATGACATTGATTTGTCCAAATTCGATGAACAGGAATTTGAAAAATTCCCCCTTAAAGAGCAGAAGCAGGTTCTATGCGAATGCCTCGACAAGAATCATCTTTACGTTAATTTGAGTGAGATCGACGATGCGACTTACAAGATTAGTGCGGACGATAAGAAGCTCAATAAGGAATTTTATAATACGGCTGTGTAACTATGGCAAATAGTCAAACGTTAGTCGAAAAGTTAAATTCTGTATCGCAGTTAGGTTTTCTCAGGCAATACAAAATCCTGCCGGATTATATTGTTAAAAATCTTAACCAGCGGTTTTCAATCAGAGAATATCAGCAGGAAGCCGCCGCCCGGTTTATTTACTACCTCACCGACTACCCGGAGAAGTCCTCGCCCATCCATTTGCTTTTCCACATGGCCACCGGTAGCGGAAAAACATTTCTGATGGCGTCGAATATCCTTTACCTTTACAAGCTCGGGTATCGGAATTTCATTTTTTTTGTCAACAGTACGACTGTTATAAAAAAGACAAGGGCAAATTTTCTCGATAAATCCTCGCCGAAATACCTTTTTGCGGAGAAGGTTGTTTTTAATGATAAAGAGGTGCAAATTCAGGCTGTCGATAACTTTGAAGGCGCTAATCAGGACGGTATCAATATCCTGTTTACGACCATTCAAGGACTGCATTCCCGGATACGGACACCGCAGGAAAATTCAATTACGCTGGAAGATTTCAAAAATAAGAAAGTTGTGTTCTTGTCAGACGAGGCCCATCACATAAACGCATTGACGAAGAATTTTGCCAAAATGACGAAAGAAGAACGGGAAGAAAGCACAAGCTGGGAGAACACTGTCAATGAGACATTCCAAAGGAATAAAGGAAATATCATGCTGGAATATACGGCGACCATTGATTTGTCAGACAGGGCCATCCGTGAGAAATACGAGAATAAAATTATTTATCAATACACCTTGAAAGAATTTCGTGAAGATAAGTTTTCAAAAGACGTATATATCATGCAATCCGACCTCAATATTATGGAAAGGGCTTTGCAGGCGGTCATACTGAGTCAATATAGGCGAAAGGTTGCAGGGAAATATAAAATCCAGCTTAAGCCGGTCATTCTCATCAAATCCCAAAAGACAATCGCTCAGTCGCAGGAGGCCGAGCGAAAATTCAAAGAAATGATTAAAAAACTCAAGGTCAGCGCTGTTAAGCGGATTGAGGCAAGTAATAAGAACGGTATTATTAAAAAGGCATTTGAATTTTTCAAGAATGAAGGCGTGACTTATGAGATTTTGGTTCGTGAAATCAAAGGGGATTTTGCGGAAGAAAAATGTATTGCGGTCAATTCAAAAGAGGACAGCGAAGAAAAGCAGATCATCGTCAATACTCTTGAAGCTGAACATAACGAAATTCGGGTCATTTTTACCGTCAATATGCTCAATGAGGGGTGGGATGTTTTAAATTTGTATGACATTGTAAGGCTGTATGAAACCCGTGACGTAAGTTCCCGGAAGATCGGCAGAAAGGCCGGGGGCACTACCATCTCGGAAGCCCAGTTGATCGGGCGGGGAGCCAGATATTATCCATTCGCTCTCAATGGACAGGACAGGTTTAAGCGCAAATTTGACGAGGATATAAAAAGCGAATTACGGATATTGGAGGAGCTTCATTATCACAGCCGTAATGACTCCCGGTATATTGCGGAGATCAAAGCGGAGCTGGTGAAAACCGGGATCACTCCACCGGATGAACAAAGAAGGCAAATAACCATTTCGATCAAAGACAGCATTATAAAAACAAAGTTTTGGAAGAACGGCTTTCTTTTCCTTAATGAACAAAGAGAAAATAAACGTGAAAAGATTAAGCGAATGAAAGACCTTGTATCGGAAGCTATTTTTAAATATCGGTTTAGAATCGGCAGGACAACGGAGACTGGTGTCTTTGACGAGGCAACAGCAAACGGCGGACAGGAGCCGGACATAAAACAAGACACTATAAAGTTTAATCGAATTGAGAAACATATAAACAGGAAGGCTCTGGATAAAATTGATTTCTACCGGTTTTCAAATTTGCGGAGGTTCTTCCCCTTTTTAAAATCCGTTGATGAATTTTTAACGTCTGAAAATTATTTGGGCGAAGTTGATGTTGAGATTTCTGGATCAAGAGAGCGGTTAAACAGTTTAAACAATCACGACAAATACGAAGTTGCCCTTAATGTTTTTAAGGAATTGGCGGGCAAAATCGAAATCTGCACAACGGACTATATCGGGACAAAAGAATTTAAAGGGCATAGATTTGGTAAGGTTGTTGACCGGACTAAGACAAGCGAGGTTCTGATTGGTGGGGATGACAAGGAATATGGAATTGCTATGAGCCAGACGACCAGAGAGGACTTGCGGTTAGACCTTAAAGGACATGACTGGTATATGTATGACGAGAATTACGGCACCTCAGAGGAAAAATATTTTGTTCAATTTATCCGACACGCAATGGATGAATTAAAGAAAAAATACACAGACATTTATCTCTTGCGAAATGAACGAACATTCAAAATATATCGTTTCTCCGACGGCAAAGCCGTTGAACCGGATTTTGTATTATTTCTTACCGAAAAGGATACAAAGAAAGCATTGTCTTTTCAGCTATTCGTTGAGCCCAAAGGCCAGCACTTGTTAAAGACGGATCAATGGAAAGAAGATTTTCTCAAGGAAATTGAGAGCCATTTTGAGGTTGTTGATTTATTTGAAACGGATAAATATAAGTTAGTTGGATTACCGTTCTATAACGAGGCTTTGAGGAAGCAGGAGTTTAAAAAAATGTTCGAACGGATTGTAGGATCGAAAGAAGGCAAAAAGGAAAAATCTGATTTATTTTTCAGTGATGTTATCCCTGATGAAGAAATAGACAAGGATTTAAAGTTTGATGACCATTTGCCCATTTACACAGTTGAAGCAGTTGCTACATCATTTCGTGAACAAACAACGCCGAAAGTTCTCGGATGGAAGCCCATGAACAAAGGAAAGAAGTTTAATGACGCCTATTTCATTGCCAAAGTTGTCGGACGGTCAATGGAGCCGAAGATTTCCGATGGAAGTTGGTGTTTATTTCGTTTTGAGAAGGGTGGTTCGAGGCATGGAATTGTGCTTGTAGAATCCAAGAGGGTTTCTGATCCCGAGACACAACAAAGTTTCACTATTAAATCGTATAATAGCGAGAAGAAATATTTTAAAGACGGCACATGGGAACATAAAAAAATCGTTCTTTCGCCTGCAAATAAGGAGTTTAAGGACATTGTTTTGATAAAAGTACCGGGAGATGAATTTAAAGTGATTGCCGAATTTATTCAAGTATTGGGGAGAGGGAATCAGTAATGGTCAAAAAAGATTTTTATGATTCTCAAACGGATTTAACGGCATCAAAAATTCTGATTTATCGGAAATATCTGAGTAGCTTCTTGCCAAAAGTATTGATGCAATATGGTAAATGCTATGTGGCTGATTTCTTTTGCGGACGAGGTAAGAACGGGAATGCGAACGGAAGCCCGCTTGTCTTATTAGACGTAGCAAAACAGATTTTGGAAGACGCTGTTATCAAGGCTAATCAACCGAACGCGGAAATTGTCATTGTCTTTAGCGATGCTGATCAGAGATGTTGCGATGATCTCAAGGCACATTTAAAATCGATGTCTCTGCCTTCAGGAATAAAAGTTTTCGGGCCCTTTTGTGAGGATTTCAAATCTATCAAGATTAAGGCTATTAATACGTTTCAAACTAAAATGCCCCCGAAATTTTTCTTTTTAGATCCATTCACATACAGCGAGATCGGCATTGATGATGTTAAGGAGTTTATGAGCGTGCCGGCGGCTGAGGTGTTGTTATTTTTGCCGACATTCCATTCATATCGTTTTGTTAAATGCGCCAATGATGTAGGCGCGCTTAAAGTGTTCCTGGAGAATTTTACAGAGAAGGGTTGCGTTGATTATCTTGATATCAATGATTTCAATGAATCAATCAGGCAGAAATTGCTTAAACATATCGGGTTAAAATATGTTCGTGCGGTGGGTTTGGATGATGGGGCGCGAAAGAACGCGCTATTTTATCTGACGAAGCACAGGACAGGTATGTTGCTTATGAATAAGTTGGTATGGAAACACGCCTACGATGGTGTGACCGTAAAAGCAAAGAGAGATAATGAACTGACGTTATTTGATCTTTCAATGACCTCGGGTAATTTCATTAGAATTAAAGAGATTTTCCAGAATTTTATTAAAGCAAAAAAACAGTTAACCAATATTGAGATTATCGATTTTGTGGCCGAAAATTGTTTTGACACGAAGTATGCTAATGACATTCTTAAAGAGATGAAAGATCAGAACACGATCAGTATCGAGTATAAAAGAAACGATAAGACTCGAGGGTTTTATGTTGCGGATAGTAATTGGGATCAAGATTTAGCAACCATTATTTATAGGGGGTAGAACGATGGCTTCTAATTCTTCCATAGAGTGGACTGAGTCAACATGGAACCCAGTGACGGGGTGTACGAAAATCAGTCCAGGATGTAAGCATTGCTACGCCGAACGTATGGCAAAGCGTCTTTTAGCAATGGGGCATGCTAATTATGCGAATGGGTTTAATCTTACTATGCATGAGCATGTTCTGGAGTTGCCTTTAAAATGGAAGAAACCGCAGACTATTTTTGTCAATTCTATGAGCGATTTATTTCATAAGGACGTAACGGATGATTTTATAAAGAAGGTGTTTGATGTTATGAGGCGCGCGCCATGGCATACGTTTCAAATTTTAACTAAGCGGGCGGATCGCTTAGCGGAATTTCACAAAGAATTGCCTTGGAGTAAAAATGTTTGGATGGGGGTAAGTGTTGAGAATGATAATTATAAATATCGAATTGATTTATTGAGGGATACCGACGTTCAGGTGAAGTTTATTTCCTTTGAGCCTTTGATTGGAAGCATCGGGAAGGTAAATTTGAAAGATATTGATTGGGCAATCGTTGGCGGAGAATCAGGTCCCATGGCCAGATATATGTCGCCAGAATGGGTTGCGGATCTTCGTGATCAATGCTTAGCTCAAAACGCCCCATTCTTTTTTAAACAGTGGGGTGGTGTTAATAAAAAGAAAACGGGACGATTACTCGATGGTCGTACATGGGATGAGATGCCCCGCGTTAGTGATGAAATGGCACATGTTTTCCCGGATTATGGATGATGATATGGTGGATGAGGTGAAAAGGGAAGGCGCGTTTGAAGTTATCTTTAAGCCTTTTAACCCGGAAGAGATAAAGAAGGTTGTTGACTCGGCTGTGCAACTCCTTAGTTCTTCTTCGCCTGAAGACATGTGCGCTTTGGTCCAGGATTGCCTCGTTGTGGAGCGCGCGCCCGGTGTTCGTCCTGGATTTAGCCAAACTCCTGACCTTTACCATCATTCCGGTTTTTATATTCCATCCAAGATGTCTATTTTCATCCACCTTCACCGGATACCACGGGCATGCCTGTGGATGAAGGCGGATGAAAATCAAATCCCAGCTGTCATGCCCGTGAAGACGGGCATCCACATATCCTGTCGTCGTGGACTCCCGTCTGCTCGGGAAGGACGTTACTGGGGACGAGCTAATTAAGACAGCATTTCTTAAATGAAAATCTCAAAATTCCAACCTTGGGGTGGGGTAATTCTTTCCGCCATTCTTTTGACTCTGGCTTTTCCACGAACGGATATCTGGTTGCTGGGATGGGTGGGGTTGATCCCCTTGATGAGGGCGCTCGATACGCGAAGCCCAAGGGCGGCCTTTGGTCTCGCCTATGCGTGCGGAGTGCTGTTTTTTGGAGGCACGTTATACTGGTTTATTCATGTGACCATTGTGGGGGCGGTCCTCTTGAACGCCTATTTGGCGTTGTATTTTGGTCTCTTCGGACTGGCCTATAGTTTCTTCCGTCGCCATACACCGCTTCAAAAATTATTTTTGATTCCGAGCATCTGGGTTGTTTTAGAATTTGTTCGCGCGCATTTGTTCAGCGGTTTGGGATGGGCCGTCTTGGGGCAATCGCAATATAAGAATTTGGTGGTCATTCAAATTGCTGAGATGACCGGGGTGTGGGGCGTTTCCTTTCTCCTGGTGATGGTGAATTTTTTTCTTAAAGAGGTTATTAACGGGGTGTCCGCCGCCGGCCATCGCGGGGACAGGATTTCATTCCCCCAACTCGCGGCTTGCGGGCGGGTGACCATTGTTTGGACGATTCTAGTCTTAGGGTATGGGATGGTTTGTCTCCAGAGATCCGAAGAGCAACAGGGGCTTTCGGTGGCCGTGATCCAGGCCAATATCGCGCAGGACCTGAAATGGCAGGAATCGTCCTGGCCGATGATTATGAGGAAATATATGGCCCTTACCGCCCAAGCGGCCGAAGAGAACCCCCAGCTTATTGTCTGGCCCGAGACGTCATTCCCGGGATTTCTGTGGGAGGATCAAGAACTCTTCGAGGAGTTGAGAGGTTTTGTCAGGCGTCTTCACATCCCGCTTCTTTTCGGGTCCGTCGTCACGCGCCAGGGGGCTTATTATAATTCGGCGCTTCTTTTATCCGGAGAGGGAGATGTCATTGAGGAATATCATAAAATCCATCTGGTGCCGTTTGGGGAGTTTGTTCCGCTGAGGGCTTTTTTCCCTTTTTTATCCGACCTTGTCCCTATTGCCGATTTTACGGCCGGCAAGGAGTTTACGGTGTTCCCGTATCCTCCTGAGGAGGGGGGAAGAAAGATGTTTGCTGTGTTAATCTGTTTTGAAGATACGGTCGCGCGACTCGCCAGGGAATTCGTTCAAAGGGACGCGCAGCTCTTGGTCAATTTGACCAATGATGCCTGGTTCCACGACACTAAGGAGCCGTTTATGCATCTTTCGGCCTCTGTGTTTCGGACCATCGAAAATCGAAGAAGCCTTTTGAGAGCGGCCAATACAGGGGTCAGTTGTTTCATTGATCCCTACGGGCGCGTGCTGGATCAGGTTCAGGATCAGCGTTATAAAACGACTTACGTCGAAGGTTATGCCCGCACGACTGTTCCATTAAACACGGCCCGGACACTGTATACGCGATTTGGTGACGTTTTTGTGTTTTTGTGCATGGGATGCGCGGCGGCGGGGATCCTTCGATCCTGGAGGCGGAATTGGCAAGGGCGGGAGGAAAGAAAATAAACTTAACACTGTCATGTTGAAATATTTTATTTATAATAACGGACAATCGGGGTCCTTCCAGCGTATGTGATGCGCTGATTTTCGCGGCGGTTTTGTTCGATGTTGGAAGACAGCAAAGAATAACGTCTTGACGTTGTGACGTCATAGTGCTATCCTTTGAAATAGAGGAGGATCAATAAAATGATTAAACCTGCCAAGCGCTCCACGGTTTACCTTGACCCTGACCTGCACCGTGTTCTTAAATTAAAATCCGCCGAGACTTCACGTTCGGTTTCGGATCTGGTCAATGAAGCCGTCCGCCACGAACTGTTAGAGGATCAGGCTGATTTGCAAGCCTTTGATGACCGCCGCAATGAGCCGACGATATCCTACGAACAGCTTTTGAAGGAATTGAAGAAGGATGGAAAAATATAAAGTTGAGATTAAAAAGTCGGCTGTCAAAGAAATCAAAGCGCTCCCCTCCCAAGTCATCAGGAAAATATTGGCTCAAATAGCGTCTTTGTCGGATAATCCGCGCCCGTCACAGAGCCTGAAAATGTCAGGAGAGGAAAAATACCGTATGCGGTGCGGTGACTATCGGATTTTGTACACCATTGAGGACAATGTCCTGACCGTTTATGTCGTCAAGGTCGGCCACCGGCGTGAGGTATACCGTTGAGTTCATAAAAATAAGACAAGAAAAAAATCTTGGGATACAGCACGCAATTGTTTGGAATGAAGTGAGGTGTAAAACGCGGGACCGGGTTCCGGGGACATCGGCAGAAACTTTAAAAAGGATAAAAAGAGACAGTGCGGACTGTTTTTTAAAAGGGGGTGGAGACAATGAAAAATGAACGAACGGATGTGAAAGTGATTGGGGTCGGGTTATTGGTGCTTTACGCGGTTTCGATATTTTTTTACGCGCAAATGTTTCGTCACAGCGGCGGCAACGAAACGCGCGCTCTCGTTTTGGCGGTTTTGTTCGCGGTGTGCTTCGCCGCCGCGCTCGTAGTCATTAACTTTAAGGAATGGGGGAGAAGTCTGCTGGTCGGCGCGAACGGCGTCCTGGGGCTCTATTTGCTCTGGCCGTATCTGGTGTCGGTCGAAGATTTTATTTCGGCGAGCAATATCCTGATCACGATTATCGTTGTCCTGTTTTTCGGCCGGTCGTCTATCTCGGCTCTTTTTCAGCCCGGAAGCGTCTCCGTGAACAAAGATCATGGTCACGATCCCGCAGCGGCGCCAACGCCGGGAGCCGGTGCGACGTATTCCCGGAGCATCCTGGTGGTGGATGATGATGAAGCGGTATTAAAGACGGTCCGGCCGATTCTCATGAAGCAAGGTTATGGGGTGCTGACGGCGACTTCAGGAGAAGACGGATTTAGGATCGCGAAAAATCAAACCCCCGCTTTGATTATTTTAGATGTGATTCTCCCCGGGATCAAAGGGAGGGATCTGTGCCGGAAATTGAAAGAAGAGCCGGCGACGAAAGATATCCCGGTTATTTTTTTAACCGCCAAGTATTCTCAGGACGATATCCGGGCGGAGTTGGAGGCCGGCGCTCAGGCCCATTTGACAAAACCGGTGAACCCGAAATCCTTGACGGCTGTTGTTCGTGATATCCTGGAGGCCAGGAAAGAAAAGAATAATGTTTAATTCTTGAGTGGGGATATGAATGTGCGAGAGCGGATAAAACATTTTAAAAGGGCGGCCGCGCGTAACGGCCTTTTCGCGACGTCCTGGCTTTTTCGACGGCTGCCTTATGCCACCGTCTGTCTGTTATCGGACATCCTGATCAAAACGGGATACGCGTTGACTGTTCAGCAAAAAAGGATCGCCCGGGAAAGCCTTCAGATTGCCTTCGGGAAGGAGAAGGACGAAACGCAGATCCAGGAGATCGTCCGAAAGTGTTTCAAGAATCTCGGACAGGGGATGATTGAGTTGATCTATTTTATGGAACATCCCCGGATGATTAAAGAACGCGTCGAATTTGAGGGCAAAGAACATCTCGATCGCGCTTTTGAGCAGGGAAGAGGCGTCATCGCGGTCAGCGCCCATTTTGGGAGTTTTCCCCTGATGCTTTTAAGATGCGCCCAGGAAGGCTACAAAACCAATGCCATCATCCGTCCGGCCCGGGATGAAGTTGTGGAAAAATATTTCTTAGAGATGCGCACGAAGCTGGGATTAAATACGGTGTACAGTCATCAACCCAAGCAATGTGTGGATACCTCGATCCGGGTTTTGCGGGATAACGAATTGTTGTTTATTCCGTTGGATCAGAATTTCGGCCGCGGCGGCGGGGTGTTCGTTGATTTCTTCGGACAGAAAGCCGCGACAGCGACCGGTCCCGTGATCTTTGCCCGGCGCACCAAGGCCCCGCTCATACCGATGTTTATCGTGCGGCAGAAGAATGATCGTCACAAAATCATCGTCGAACCCCCCATTGAGCTGGAAGAGCGGGGGAATGACAAAGAGACGATTCTGGTGAATACCGAAAAAATCACGCGGATCATTGAACGGTACGTCCGGACGTATCCCGAGGAGTGGGGCTGGATGCATCGCCGTTGGAAAAGCCGTCCCATGGAGGCGGGGCCGCGCGTTAAGAGAGAATTTCCGGCGGGAGGCAAGGAGAGCGATGTCCAAGTCTAAGCCATCTGCGTATAAAAAAATAGTGGTGGGTCTCGGGGGAATTTTTATTCTGATCGCGGGTCTGACCCTGATCCTCCTCTTCTGGAAAGACGTCGTCATCATTTTTAAGGGGACGATAGGAATGATTCTGGCCCTGGCGGGACTGTTGATGCTGTACGCGTTGAACCAATGAAGAATAAGATTAAGTTAGTCGCCTTTGATTTGGATGGGACCCTGGTCGACGCTTATAAGGCGGTCACAAACAGTTTAAACTTTGTCTTAAAGCAAATGCGCCTTCCCGGGGTGGAGGAGGCCGTCATCCGGCGAAAAGTGGGCTGGGGGGATAAAAATCTTCTGGAGGCATTCTTCCCGCAGGACAAGGTTGAGAAGGCGCTGTCGTTATACCGTCGGCATCATCGGGAGGCCTTAAAGAGCGGGACGCGTTTTTTACCGGGGGTTGAAAAGCTCCTGGAGACATTGCAGACGAGACGATTGAAATTGGCCATCGCCACGAACCGGCCGACCCGTTTCACGCACATTATCCTGAAACACCTGGAGATCCGGGGGTTTTTTGATTATGTGTTGTGCGCCGACAAAGTGCCGAATCCGAAACCGGCGCCGGATGTGTTAAACCGGATCCTGGAAAGATTTTCATTGAAGCCGAGCGAGGCCGTGTACGTCGGAGACATGGTGATTGATGTGCAGACAGGACGCCGGGCGAAGGTGAAGACCATCGCGGTTGTCACGGGTTCCAATACCCGGAAAGAAATCGCCCTGGCGGGACCTTTTAAGATCGTGCCGGAGATTTCTGAAGTGGCGGGTGTTTTAGAGAGGATGACGTAACCGCCGTAACGGTATTTCATATTGCTTTTCATGGGAATGTCGTGTATAAATCCTTCTGTGAATTTAAGTAAAAGCATATTAATACTTGTCAAACGAGGATATCTCCATGAGTAAAAAAAGAAAAAGAAGAGGCAAATTAAACTGGCGTTCCAAAAAGGCCAACCATGGGACCAAACCGAACAAAGGATAGGGCTTTTCCGTCGGTAATTTCCATCCCTGAAATAAAGCGATTTTATGGACCTGCGTAGAACCAATAGGATTTGATCCCAACTCCCCCGTCAATCCGCGGGGTATCCGAAGAGCAATGAAGGAAGAAGAGACGCGACATGGTTGATTTTCTTGTCTTTGTTCCGTTTTTTTCAATGACGGCCCTTGTTTTCGCCGGGGTTCTCGCTTTCTGGATTATCCGGCAGGACGAAGGTAATGAAAGAATGCGGGAGATCGCCGGGGCCGTGCGGGAAGGGGCCTGGGCGTATTTAAGACGGCAGTATAAAGTCTCCGGGGTTTTCTTTATTGGCGTTTTTTGTTTGCTTTTATTTCTGGCCTTTCAGGGGTATCTGGAGATCTTTGTCCCATTCGCCTTCTTGACCGGCGTTTTTTTTTCGGCACTGGCGGGTTTTTGCGGAATGAAGATCTCGACGCATTCCGGCGCGCGGACGGCCCAGGCCTGCCGTTCGAGTTTGAACGCCGGGTTGCGTCTGGCGTTTTCCTCCGGCGCGGTTATGGGTTTTACCGTGGTGGGATTCGGATTGCTGTATTTAAGTCTTTGGTATTACGGCCTGGATTGGTATTACGCCAGGTATCCGTTGCCCGCGGGGATGGATAAAATCACGGCGATTACCGGGACGATGCTTTGCTTTGGGATGGGGGCCAGTTTTCAGGCCCTGTTCGCGAGAGTGGGGGGCGGAATTTTCACCAAGGCGGCGGATTTAGGGGCGGACTTGGTGGGAAAAGTTGAAGCGGGGATCCCTGAGGATGACCCGAGGAATCCCGCGGTCATTGCCGATAACGTCGGCGATAATGTCGGTGATGTGGCGGGCATGGGAGCGGATCTTTATGAGTCGTATGTCGGGTCCATCATTGCCTCGAGCACCTTGGGGGTGGCTGCGGGATTAGGAGTTCAGGGAGTCACGGTTCCTATGGTCATGGCCGCCCTGGGAATTGTGGCTTCGATGATCGGGGTCGCCTTTGTCAGGACAGGGGAGGAGGCTTCGCAAAAAGCGCTTTTATGGGCCTTGCGCAAAGGGATTTTTGCGGCGTCCTTGATCATTGTCATTGGGACGTATTTCCTCATTCGTTATCTCCTGGGGGTCGAGCATATCGGGATCGCGTGGGCCGTGATTGCCGGGCTTGTGGCCGGGATATTGATCGGGTTGTGCGCGGATTATTTTACATCGTCGAGCTATAAACCGACCCGGGGCATCGCGGCGGCTTCGTTGACCGGCCCGGCGACGTTGATCATTGAAGGGCTGGCCGTGGGGATGATATCGACGGTTTTTCCGATACTTATTATTGCCGCCGCCATCATCGCCAGTTTCGGTCTTTCCGGAGGGTTTCATCATTTTACCCTGGGACTTTACGGGGTAGGGATCGCGGCCGTCGGGATGCTCAGCACGTTGGGGATCACCCTGGCGACGGACGCGTATGGTCCGGTCGCGGATAATGCCGGCGGGTGCGCGCAGATGGCGGGTTTGGAACCCGAGGTCAGAAAACGCACAGACGCGCTGGACGCGTTAGGGAATACCACCGCGGCGACGGGAAAGGGATTCGCGATCGGCTCAGCGGCTTTAACCGCCCTGGCCCTGGTGGCGGCTTATCGAGAACGCGTCGTGGCCGAAGGCGGAGAGATGGATTTTAGTTTGATGAATCCCGTTGTCCTGGCCGGCGTATTCATCGGCGCCATGTTCCCGTTTTTGTTTTCCGCGTTGACGATGAGTGCCGTCGGGCGTGCCGGGGGGATGGTGGTGGTGGAGGTCAGAAGGCAATTTAAAGAAATCGCGGGATTACTGGAAGGGAAGGCAAAACCGGATTATGCCCGGTGCGTGGATATTGTGACGGCGGTTGCCCTCAAAGAGATGCGGCTTCCGGCGATCTTGGCCGTGGTGAGCCCGCTGGCTGTCGGTTTATTGTTGGGGGTGGATGCCGTGGGAGGTTTTCTCATCGGATCCACGGCCTCGGGGTTTATTTTAGCGGTGATGATGGCCAACGCCGGCGGGGCCTGGGATAATGCCAAGAAATATATCGAAGAAGGCCATTACGAAGGGAAAGGCTCTCCGGCGCATAAAGCCAGCGTGGTGGGCGATACCGTCGGAGATCCTTTTAAAGACACCTCCGGCCCGAGTATCAATATTCTGATCAAACTGATGTCCATGGTTTCGATTGTCTTCGCGGTTTTTGTTCTTCGGCATGGCGGTATTTTGTTTCATTGAAACCGGGAGGTCAATTCTCTGAAGGATAAGATTTCATTCATTGGGCGCAGGTCAATCATCATTCAGTTGATACGGTACGCTGTTAGTGAGGATCGCAGACATTATGTCTATTGTTCAGAAATTCTTTAAAAGTATCATCCTGTTTTCTCTCGTGTTCTCCCTCACAGGGTGCATTTACCTGATGGTCGGCACGGTCGGGGTCGTGGGCGGTTACGTGGTCAGTCCGGACACGGTGGAAGGGATGACGGAACACGCGGAGCAAGATGTGTGGGACGCCGCTTACGAAGTCGTTTCCGTCATGGGAACGATCACGGAAGAGCATCAAGACGGCGGGATGATGATCGCCCGGATTAACGCCGCCAAGGTGATTATCAGCATGGTCTTAGTCAATCAGGGCACGACCAAGATCAGTGTGAAAGCCAGAAAGACGTTCTTTCCCAAAATCAGCGTGGCCCAAGAGGTTTTTGTCAAGATTATGAGCCGCCTCAATGAATGACCTCGGCCGTTGGGGAACGTCCCGTCATTTCGCTCGTTTCTCCCTTCTCGGGGTGTTCCTCGAGGGGGAGGGGTCGGGAATGAAGGGAATGAACAGTTGACAAACACGGGGTGGTTATATAAAATGTGGGCCTTGCGCGGGTCCCGGCGATCCGCAAGGTGTTCGCGTGAAGATCAACACGTGCCGAGATAGCTCAGTTGGTAGAGCGAAGGCCTGAAAAGCCTTGCGTCCCCAGTTCAACTCTGGGTCTCGGCACCATTTTTTTTAAGATTCGTTGCCCTCCGGGTTTTCCAAGGAGGCACCCCGAGGGAAGCCCGTTCCAACGGTCCTGAGGGTGCAACGCGCCTATTTTGCTGGCGTAGCTCAGTTGGTAGAGCAGCGCATTCGTAATGCGCGGGTCGGGGGTTCGATCCCTCTCGCCAGCTTCACGCCTTCGGGAGATGCCCCGCACCCAGGGCGCGGGGCATCTTCTAAAGATGCCTTGACCTTTCCCGGCAACCTCTTTTTATTTCTGCGAAAGTCCGTCGTGGGCCTGCGAAAACAGTTAAAGTTGGATCGGGAAACTCCCCCAAGGTCGCTGTGGCCTCAGACGTTGTTAATCCTGTGCGCTGTTTTCCTCGCGTTCTCCCCTGTTCTCCGGGCCGGATTCCTCCAGTGGGACGACACCACCCACCTCCTTTACAATCCGTTTGTCTACAGCCTGTCCTGGGATCACGTCGGTCAGATTTTTCAACAGACGATCAACAACACCTACGTTCCATTAACCGTCCTGTCGTTTACCGTTGAGCACCATTTTTTCGGAATGAACCCGGGGATCTTCCATTGGACGAACCTTCTGCTGCATCTGTTCAATACCGCGCTGGTGACGCGAATAGGCCTGAAGCTGGGCCTGAGTCCAAGGGCGGCGGTGTTGGCCGCTTTTCTGTTTGCCGCGCATCCTCTGCGGGTGGAATCGGTGGCGTGGATTACGGAGCGCAAAGATGTCTTGTACGCCGCGTTTTATCTGTCTTCCGTCAGTCTTTATTTGAATTACCTGAAGAAAAACGCGTGGGGACATTACGCGGGAAGTTTGGCCTGCGGCGTGGCCGCGGTCTTGAGTAAACCCATGGCCATGAGCCTGCCCTGGATTCTCTTGCTGTTCGACGGTGTTTCGGGGCGGAAGTTCAGCCGGCGGATGGTCCTGGACAAGATTCCGTTTTTTGTGATGATCGAGCCGCTGGCCTGGATCACGGCGCATTCCCTGGGAAAGAATATTCAGTTCATTTTTCCCGATTCTTTCGGATATTTTATCTGGAGCTTTTCTTTTTACATCCCAAAGCACTTCTTCCCGTTGCAGGTCTTCCCTTTATATGTCCCGCCGCCGCCGTTGACGTCGGGGATTCTTTCTTATTTACCGGCCGCGGGGGTGTTCGCGGCGTTCTGGACGGCGTTGTTGGTATTGCGGAAAAACCGGTGGTTCGCGTTTGCCTGCTGGTTTTACGCGGGGTCGATGTTTTTCCTCTGGCGGTGGGATGTCGCGGACATGAACTTTGTGGCGGACCGGTTTATCTATTTGCCGGGTCTGGGATGGACGGTGTGGTTGGGATACTTGATCGACAAGGGGTTAACGCGCGCGCGAGGGCACCGTTTTTATCATGGACTCGCGCTGGGGTGTCTGGCCGTCGTCTTGGGCGGGATGATGATCAAAACCTTTCTTCAGGCGCGTCTGTGGCGCAGCGACAAGGATTTATGGGCCTACACCTTAAAGTACCGGCCCGACAATGCCGTGGCGCAGAAGAAGTTTTTGGAGACGCGGGCCCCCGTTGTCCGTTCAGGGTTCGATTTTTCCCGGTACGAGGAGGCGGCCGCGCGGGATCCCAATAACCCCGAGGTGTATTACCGCCGGGGCCTGGAATTGTTTAATCACAGACATCTGGCCTTGGCCTTCGCGGATTTTAACCGGTGCCTCGCGTTAAACCCCCGTCATGCCGGCGCCCACATCAAACGCGGCCAGTTATCCGCGATGCGTCAAGACGTGAACGCGGCCTTGCGGGATTACGATCAAGCGCTAGTCCTTAATCCGCGAGACGCCGCGCCGTATTTAAACAAAGGCATTTTATTTTTTGAGCAAGGGGAGGTTTCCCTGGCCCGGGATTTGATCGAACAGGCCATCTCCCTTGAGGCAACGTCTTCCCCGGCGTATTTTTATCGGGGACGGCTGTATGCCCAGGAATCGAAATTTGAATCCGCCGCGGCCGCGTACGATCAGTCGATCAAGCTTTCCAAAAGTTTTATCGACGCCTACCGATACCGCGCGGCCGCCCTGGTCTCACTGGCCAAACACGCTGCGGCGATCGAAGACTACCGGACGATTCTTGAACTCAACCCCGGGGACGATTCCGCCGCCAATGAGCTCGGTGTTCTTTATTTAGGTCAAAAAGAGGAGGCCCGGGCCATGGATTATTTTTCCCGGGCCATCGGCATCAATCCCTATTATAAAAGGGCCTACAATAACCGAGGGGTTGCCCAAATCCGGCTGGGGCACTATGAATCGGCATTGAAAGATTTTTCTCAGGCGATTAGGCTGGAACCGACGGATTTCCGGATGTATATTACGCGCGGGGATGTCTATTACGTGATGGGCCGGGAGGCCGCGGCGTTCCGTGATTATCAAAGCGCCATCCATCTGGCCCCCCAACAAGCAGTCGGTTATTATAAGAGAAGCCAGGTCTACCAACGCCGAGGGCGATTGTCCCAGGCTAATCGGGACCTGGAGACGGCCCGGGCGTTGGGGATGTAAGGCCCCGCGCGGACCTCGAGAAAAAAAACGCATGAAAACAGTCTTTAAAAAATTTTTTAACGAGCACATCAAATTTTTGAGCGCGGTCATTCTCGCGGGCGCGCTCGTCCATAGTTTTATGCTGGGCGGGACGTTCAAGACCATGGATGACGAGGTCTCAATCGTCGAGAATCCGCATATCAAAGATAGCGCGCACATCAAGGACATCTTCAAGAGTTCGTTCTTTGGGGAGGGGACGTATTACCGGCCGCTGGTTTCCTTGAGTTTCATGGCGGAATACCACTTCTTCGGACTTAATCCTTTTTATTATAATTTCACGAATCTCTGCCTGCATCTTCTCAACGCGGTGATGGTCTGGTTGATCCTCCGGTCAATAGCGCTGGACAAAAAAGCCGCTTTCTTATCCGCCCTGCTTTTTGCCGTCCATCCTGTTCATTGGGAGGCGGTTTCCAACATCGCCGGACGGTCGGTTCTTCTGTGCGGTTTTTGGTACGCGACGGCCTTGTATTGTTTCACCCGTGCCGTCCGGGACAAGAACGCGCCGTGGTTCACCGGGATGTCCCTGGCGTCCTTTGTCCTGAGCCTGCTCAGTAAAGAATCGGCCGTGACCTTTCCCTTGACCCTGATGAGCTATGAGGTGTTTTTCCGCCGCAAGATCAATGGGAGAGAACAGATGAAATCCTCCGCCGTCACGCTGGCTCCGTTTTTCCTCCTCCTGGCGGGATACATGTTTTTAAGAAAGGTCCTGGGGATCACGCGCGTCGCGCTGTGGCCTTCTTTGAGCGACGGGGTCTTGGGCGTAATGACGTTCTTAAGGGCGAGCTTGACGCACGCGCGGGTCGTGTTCTTTCCGTTCGATCTTCATTTTGACCGGGCCCGGGCGTATTACACGGAATTCTTGGATCTCTCGATTCTGGTCATGGCCGCTGTTTTTATTTGTGCCGGTTGGTTCTTCCTTAAATTTCACAAGAGATGGTCTGCGACGACAAAATTTTTTCTTTTTTGGCCCGTGTTGACGTCTCTCCCGGTGAGTCAAATGGTCCCTGTCCGGGCGCACGGGGCGTACGCCTCGACGGCGGAACATTTTCTTTACATCCCTTCGCTGGGCGTGTTTGCCGTCATGATCTTGGCGGGTCTGTCCGTCGGCCGGAAGGCGGCGACCTTTAAAATGCTTTCCGGCACCGCGTCGCGGTGGGTCACGACAGGCTTTTTCCTTTTTTTGATGTTAACAACGATCCAAATGAATCTTCTTTCAACCAATGAGTTGGGGATGTTTGAAAGGACCCTGCGGTATGATCCCCGCAACACGCGGGCGCGCGTCTCCTACGCCCTGGCCTTGGCCAAGAGAGGCCGGTTTCCCGGCGCTGAGGAACAATTCCGCCGTGTTCTTGTCGAAGAACCCTGGGACATCCGGTCCCGGATCGGTCTGGGCAAGGCGTTGTGTGATCAGGGCAGATATTGGGAAGGTATTGAGGAATATGAGAAAGTGCCAAGGTTAAGCCGCGTGGAAGGAGCCAGCGAGGCCGCCCGAAATTTGAACGATCTTGTTGAAAAGAATTTGAAATTAAGTTATTTATTTCTTATTCAACATTACAAAGACCTTCTTGCCCTGGACCCGGTTAATCCCCAGGTGCATTACACCCTCGGCGTGGTTTATGCCAAGATGGGCAAGATGGAGGCGGCGGTGGATCAATTTAAAAGGACCGTGATCCGGGATCCGGAAAATAAGAACGCCTTGTTTAATCTGGCTTCCAGCCTGGATCCGTTAGGTCGTAAAAAACAGGCGGTCCGCTATTTTAAGCGCATGACTGCCCTCGAAGGCGAGGATGAGATGGATGGGTACGCCTACATCTATCTAAGTGAGTTTTACCGGCAGCGGGGGGATGAGGAAAAAATGAAGTTGTATTCGGCCAAGGCATTGGCTATAAAAGAAGAGGCCCGGAGACAGGAATCGGGCGGGAGAAAGAGGATAAATGGGCTTGATTAAATTACTGATGCAGGCTAAGAACAGGAATTTTCAGCGGCTGTGGCTGGGGCAGTTGATCTCGCAGTTTGGCGACCGGATTAACCAATTGGCGCTGGTCGGCTTGATCGCGGAGCGCGCGCCGGGGTCGGCCGTGGATTTAGCCAAACTGTTGGCCTTTACCATCATTCCCGTTTTTATTGTCCAGCCTTTTGCCGGAGTGTTTGTCGACCGCTGGGACCGCCGGACCACCCTCTTTGTTTGTGATCTGATCCGCGGGCTCCTGGTGCTGACCATCCCGATGTGTTTTTTCTTCAGCCGCTCCATGATCCCGATTTACTTTATCGTGTTTCTCGTCTTTTGTTTCAGCCGGTTTTATATCCCGGCGAAGATGTCGATCCTCCCGGATATTGTGGAGAAAGAAAACCTTTTAATGGCCAATTCCCTTGTCTCAACGACGGGGATGATCGCCTTTGTGCTGGGATGCGCTTTAGGCGGTTTTTTGATTGACTGGTTCGGCGCGCGCAACGGGTTCTTGATCGACGCCGTCACCTTTTTTGTCTCGGGGGTATTTGTCTTTTCCATCGACATGTCCCAACGGTTGAAAATTACCAAAGGTAAACTTCTTAAGACGGGAAAAGAATGGATGGGTCCGATCAAGTCCTCGGTCTGGCAGGAAATCCGGGAAGGCTTTGTGTATCTTGTTCAGCACAGGGAAATCCGTTTTGTGATCGCCATGCTTTTTATCCTGCTCTCCGCCGCCGGGGCTGTCTATGTCGTCATCATTGTCTTTATCCAGCAGTCCTTTCACAGTGTCACGAAGCATCTGGGGATGCAGGCCGTGTGTCTGGGCGCGGGTTTATTCTTAGGAGCCCTGGCCTACGGCCGGTGGGGAAAACGCCTGCACTGGCACGAGACGATCTTTTCGTGTCTGACGGCCGGAGGCCTCATGCTCACCGCCTTTGCCTGGATGGTGCATCATTACCCTAATGTCTGGATGGCCGGCGCGCTCGCCGCGGTCATGGGATTTGTCATCGGCCCTATCTTTATCGCCTCCAACACCATGGTCCAGCTCGTCAGCAACGACGCCATGCGCGGCAAGGTCTTTAGCGCGCTCGAGATCGTGATTCACTTTGCCTTCCTTATCTCCATGCTCATCAGCTCCTGGCTCTCCGAACATGTCGGCAGGGTGTGGATCCTGACCACGGTCGGCGGGGTTCTCGCGGTTGTCGGGATGGTGGGTATGTTCAAGAAACCGTTAAAAGATCATCGTTAGACAAATTCCTCCCCAGCCTGCGATGGGGGAGGATAGGTGGGGATGAATCACCCGCCCCGCACCCCCAAACAATAACAGCTCTTGACGTTTTATGAAATAATGTTATCCTTACACATGTAAGGTTAACCATACATATGTTAGGTATACCTATGATTTCTCCCCTTTTTCAGGTGCAGGATGTTATTGATTCCCCCTCAAAGATCGCTATTTTGCGAGTTCTGGCTTCCCGTAAAGGATTTAAGGCCACGGGCCGCGAGATAGCAAGGCTGTCAGGCTTTTCTGTGCCTGCGACACACGAGTCTTTAAAAAATCTTCATGCCCGTAATATTCTTGATCTTGAGATAATCGGCAAACAGCATATTTATTCTTTGAATGAAGATGATCGTATCGTTCAAAAGATCATCCGTCCGATGTTTGTTGCGGAAAGTGGAGTTAAGGAAGAAGTTCGGGATTTTCTTTTAAGAGAGATAAAGACATCCGGTATTCAACAGGATATTGTTTCCTTAATTCTTTACGGGAGCGCGCAAAAAGATTCGGCAAGAGAAAACAGTGATGTGGACATCGCCGTTGTTGTCCATAAGGCGGTAAACATAGAACCGGTTAAAAATGTTTTTATTTCAACTGTCATGTCAAAGTTTAAAGCATATTTTGGTGCGCAACTGGACATTTATGTGAAGTCAGCCGTAGAATTTCGCAGCCTTTTGAAAAGAAACTCGCCGCCGGTTTCGACCCTGATTAAATCCTATTCGGTTTTGTATGGGAAAGAGCCCCTGGAGGTTTAAATTTGACTGCGCGTGATGGGAAAATAAAGGAAGAGAGTAAGTCTGCCGCCGGAGATTATTTGAAGAAAGCATCAGACAATTACGACCAGATGCTGGCGGCCTTTCATGTTTCCAACTGGAATGCAGCGGCAACGCTGGCTGTTCAATGTGCCATATCCTCCGCGGACGCCATTTGTGTTTTTGAAAAGGGCGTCCGTTCGATATCTCAGGATCACCTGGATGTTTGTGATCTGTTCGTGAAACTGCCGCTTGAAGGCGCTGATGAAAAGGCAAGGCAACTTCGGAAGATTATTGCTCGAAAGAACATGGTTCAATATGAATGCCGCAGCGTTCATAAGGGTGACGCGGATGAAATGGTAAAGATCACGGTCAGAGTTTACCAATGGGTGAGAGAAAAGCTAGGAAAGTGATGGGTTGAATTAAATTAAAGTTGACAAAAAGCATCGGTACTAACGCTCTGTTGACAGGAGACAGAAAGATTTATGTAATGTTCCCCATTTTAGACGGTTGTAAGAGGGTGCAATCTTTATTAATAAGTTTTTTGTCAGGGCAAAGTAAAGAGAGGTGAATAAGATGGCTATGATTCGTATTGAAATTGATCGCGCGGGGTTGAGGAATTATTGTCAAAAATGGAAAATTAAACGCATGGCTCTTTTTGGTTCCGTCCTGAGGGATGATTTCAGACCCGACAGTGACGTGGACGTCATGGTTTCCTTTCATGAGGGTTCCCAATGGAGTTTATTGGATGTTGTTGATATGAAGATGGAATTGGAAGAAATGCTGAAGCGTGACGTGGATATAGTAGAAGACGGGACAATCAGAAATCCTATCAAGCGCAGATGTATTTATGAGAATTTGGAGGTGGTGTATGAGTCCGGAGGATAAAGATTTGGGATATGTCTGGGATATGCATGACGCGGCTTCCCAGGCTTTTATTTTTTCTCAAGGCAAATTATTTGAGGACTATCAACGCGATAAAATGTTGCGTCTGGCAACGGAGCGCCTGATTGAAATTATTGGTCAAGCCGCTAAAGAAATATCTCCAGAATTTAGAGAAAAATATCCGCATGTGCCATGGATAAAAATTATCGGGTTGCGCAATATTTTGGCGCATGAATATGGCGAGGTCAAAGATGAGAAAATTTATCTTGTCGCAGTAAGGGATATCCCGTTTTTGGTAGAACAGTTAAAGAAAATTCTCGAAGAGAATAATGTGTAGCATGGAAGATGAACACCCGAGTGTATGAGCTGACTCCCGAGGGCGAAAGTGTGGCTATAGAGTTGAAAAATTAAGCAGGAGGGGAAAAATGGCAAAGTGTCCAGAGTGTGGTGGAGAATTAGAAGCGCGGTTTTCAGACCCTATTCGCTGGGTTGAAGGTGTGGACATAATTAAAGTAATTTCTTCAAGATGGCAATGTAAAGAGTGTAAGAAATTCTACGAAGAAGATCCGCAAGGAAATCTCACGGAAACTGAAACTGAAGAAGACTAAAAATGTGGATTGTATCTTTGATTAAATTTGGCAAGCAGGAGCACATAGAACAGCTTTATAACAAAGGGATTATTTATATGAATCCCCTTAAGTTCTTCCGGGAATTAGAAGAGGACCAGGTTCGGGGTGATCCGAATGAAGGGACTACTAGAATTTCTCAGCCTGAAATAATTCGTCAGGTTAAATTGATAAGTGGGGGCAAAGAAATTGTTTTAGAAAATAAAGGCCTCATAAAAGAGGCGAATGTAAGTGGTAATATTTTTTGCGCATTGGCAATTTTCCGGAAAGAAGATCAAAGTGTAATTAAACCGGATATAAGGGGAGATGTTTTCAAATTCGGTGATGCGATTTTGTTGATTAACAATGTTCCAGAATTTATTGATCGAGTCACCAAAGCTGCGCAGAAGGTAAGGCAAAATATGGAATCTCGAGCCGTAAAATATATAGATTTTGACAAGCATCACGGTCAGGTTGAATGGTTTGAAAAGGATAAGAAATATTCTTATCAAAATGAATTTCGATTTTTTGTTTTTCCAGGAGTTGATCAAACTTTGCAATTAAGAATTGGTCCTTTAAAAAATTTAGCTGTTCGTATAAATAAGAGGGATTTAGTTTCATTAAAGTTTGATTTCTCAGGGTAATTCCAGAGGCTCTGTGCCCTGGATTACCTTCTAATGGGGGTTGAAGCCATGGCAAATGAAAAACCACAAACTATAATTGTTATGCTATCCAAGAGAGGAGGGCACTTTTATGGACGATCTTAAAAAGTTCACGCGTTATATCAAAGAGAGAAACTTGCTCGAGCGCAAAATTACTGCTTTGATTCATCGACCCGCTTCATTGGGGCATATGGGTGAATATATCGCATCAAAAATATTTGACATTAAACTTAACGCATCGGCTGTTGAAAAAGGCTTTGATGGGATTTTCATGGGCGGAAATCTGAAGGGGAAAACCGTCAATATCAAATGGTATGCGAAAAATGAGGGCTTGCTTGATATTGGTTCCGATTGTAATAACCGTCCGGCTTATTATCTTGTTTTAACTGGGGCGAAATTAAATGCCACATCATCACGAGGTCGAACTCGTCCTTGGGTTATTGAGGCGGTGTATCTCTTTGATGCGGATGATTTGGTTAGCCGATTGGAGGGGAGGGTAAAAATTGGCATCGCCAGGAGTGTTAAACGAGAGTTCTGGGAGGAAGCAGAAATATATCCTAACCAGAAAAATACGAGACTGCCTCTCTCAGACGAGCAGCGTTGTCTGCTTGCGCTGTTTAAGGATAGTGGGGCAGAGTAAGAAAGTAACTATTCAATCCGGAGATTTCCATGCCTACCATAACCCGCCGCGCCTGGGCCGGGGCTGGTCCGCTCTACAGGGATGATCATGATTGTGAAATAGGAGACATGAAGATTTATCCTCCTTCCCATTTAATCAGATGTGGGAACGGCAAGCTTCTCTATTAGAAAATTCTGATAAACAAAAAGATATAAAAAATAAGAGTAAATAATTTTGACAGAACCTGGTGAAGTTTAAGGATATCTAAAAGCTTGACGCGTTTTTCAATTTGGAATATACTTCCATCAGGTTCAGGATTGTGAAGTTAAATTCATTATAATGAATGTGAGTTTCCTGCGATGAACAACATTCTTCTTTCCACTGCGGCCCAGAAAGTGTGGGATTTTCTTTGCTGCAATCCTCAAGAAGCTTTTTTTAGCGCTGAGGTGGCAGACCGGACCCTTTTAAGTAAGGGGGGCGTTAATCAGATCCTGCGCGCGATGGCGCGTCAGGGACTCTTACAGACCGAAAAAAAAGGCCGCATGATCTTCTACAGGGTTGATTCCAAATCGCCTTTGATCAAACAATTCAAGGTCTTTCGCAACGTTACCTTGGCCGAAGAGTTAACTAGGAAGATAAAGACTTTCTCGGAAAAAATTATTTTGTTTGGCAGTTGCGCGCGGGGTGAGGATACTCCGGAAAGCGATCTGGATATATTTGTGGTGAGCCGGGAAAAGGATAAGGTGCGTGGACTCATTGCGCCGGTGAAAGAGAAGCGCAAGGTTCAACTGGTTATTAAAACGCCGCAGGAGTTTATTATCCTGGATCAAAAAGAGCCGGTCTTTTATGAAGAGATACATCGGGGGATAGTTTTGTGGGAAAAGGAATAAAGAATAAAGACTTCGAAGATTGCTTAAAGCGTCAAAAACTTGTCAAGTTTACCACCGCGAAGAAGTTGACTCAGAAAGAACTTAAAACGGCCAAAGAAGATTTAAAGACAGCGCGAGAAAGTTTAAGACGCGGCCAGGATAAATGGGCGACGATCCAGGCCTATTATGCGATGTTTCATACGGCCCGAGCGCTTTTATATTCTGAAGGTTATCGGGAAAAGAGCCATTATTGTTTGATCGTCGCGATGAGAGCCGTTTTTGTTGAGCAGGGTATGCTGGATGTCCAGTTGGTGGAAGCTTTTCAAACTGCAAAAGTTTTACGTGAAAATGCTGATTATGAAAATGAATTTTCAAGAGCAAGCGCGAGAGAGTTGGTTGATAAGGCCGGAAAGTTTCTTGCCAGTGCTCAGGAAATCTTGGGGAATCTTCATGAATGGTCCGAATAGGGTCACCGCCCAAGACAATCAACGGAAAAACGCCGTCAGCAGGCTGGAAGAGTTGTCCAGGAATAAACGTAAGCTCAAGCGGCCGGTATTTTTTATCCCCGGCTGGATGTATGAAACTTGTGTCTACTGGAGGCTGCCATGCCTACCATAACCCGCTGCGCCTGGGCCGGGGCTGATCCGCTCTACAGGGATTATTATGATCAGGAATGGGGGCGGCCGGTGCATGAAGACCGGATTTTATTTGAGTTTCTTATTCTTGAGGGCGCGCAGGCCGGACTAAGCTGGATTACCATTTTGCGCAAGCGTGAAAATTACCGCCGGGCGTTTGATGGATTTAACCCGGAAAAGATAGCGGTGTATACACAAAAGAAAATAGACGCTTTGTTACAGGACGTGGGGATTGTCCGTAACCGGTTGAAGGTACAAGGGGCGGTCAAGAATGCCCGCGCGTTTCTTAAGGTGCAGGAGGAGTTCGGCAGTTTTGATCGCTATATCTGGTCTTTTGTAAACGGCAAGCCGCTGGTTAACAAATTTAAAGCGCATCAGGATCTTCCAGCCCGGACGGAGATATCCGATCAGATCAGCAAAGACTTGAAAAAAAGGGGCTTCACTTTTGTCGGTTCAACGATTATGTACGCCTTTATGCAGGCCGTCGGCATGGTCAATGATCATGTGACCGAGTGTTTTTGTTATTGTCGGTGTCCAGAAAGGAGTTTTGTATGAATTTATTTATTGTTGTTTTGGAATTTATACTGGTGTTTCAGATGGTGTGTGCTGTGGATGCGAAAACGGTTGAAGAATATTTCGATGATTCTGAAAAACTACTGGAAATGGGAAATTATTCTGAAGCGTATGAGCTGCTTGAAAAAGGTTATGAAGAGCATGGCGGGAATGTTGGGATCATTTTCGCTTTGGCTCGAACCAAACATTTAATGGGCGATTATGAATATGCTGTTGCGAATTATTTGAATTTATTAAAAAGTATTGAGGTGGAAGGTTATGAAGCACCGGTGGATATTCATGATGGTTTAGTTGATGCTTATAATGAAATTGGCCAAAAGCATTATTTTTCGAAAGAATTGTGTTTACGTATTATTTACCACCTTGAACGAGTTCTTACTTTACGGTCTGAATCTATTGGGAGCGAGCCGCATTTGGAATTTCTGAGAAAGACCTTGGGGCATTATGATGTTGCGGAAAGCGATATAATAATGTTGGAAACGGGTGGGGATGGATTAGAGTTTAATTTACCTGATGACAGTATTAGTCAAGAAAAAAAGATCGAATATCTTGATAGGGCAAGAAAACGAATCTCCGAATTTGAAATTAATCAAGAAGCGAAAAAGTATGCGATTATGGAGAGTGACCGTACAGTTGAGGATATTGTAAGTGCGTTCGAAGATAAGATGCAAGCGATGAAGTCTATTCGTTTCAGGTTAAAGCATGAAAGCGGATTGCTTAATTACATAATTTCCTATGATCATCCAGATAAGCTCAAGATTGAAACTCCTGATTCAGATGAGGTTTCTATTTTTATCGAACAACAGGGATTTCTAATTGATAAGAAAAAAGGGATAATCTTGGACCACAAGATACTGGAGAATAAATTGGATTTAGTTAAAACACAATTTATTGAAGGCAGTCTGTTTTTGCCTAATTGGAATTGGTTGCTTCAAGTTTACAGTTTTAAAATTGATCGACTTAAAGACATTCCGGTATTCCTAAAAGATTTTTATGGCCCAAATATTTCTCGGAATCTTTATCTTTTAACAGGAACAATAAAGGGAGAACCTCCGGTATCTCCACCTATTGCGAAGGTTGAATTTGTTGTTGATCTTGATTTGCGGCTGGCTGTTGGCAGCCGTGTTTACTGGCGAGGCGTATTGGGTAGTGGTAAGAAAGAAGATTTGGCCTCAGAGGGTGTTGTCACAGAAATTCAACAAGTCGACAAAGGTAAGGTGTATCTTCCTCAAAAAGGGGCAACGATTGGATACGTTGATGAATTAAAAGTTTCAGGCGGCAATTGGAATGTTGAAGTTATCTCGGTTCAAGATGCGTTTCCAGAAGATGAATTCAATGTAAACCATCTTACGCAAACGCGCGAATTACCGTTGGGCTTTTGACGGATTTCATCCGGAGAAATAGCGGCCTTGTTACAGGACGTGGGGATTGTCCGTAACCGGTTGAAGGTACAAGGGGCGGTCAAGAATGCGAGGGCATTTCTTAAGGTGCAGGAGGAGTTCGGCAGTTTTGATCGCTATATCTGGTCTTTTGTAAACGGCAAGCCGCTGGTTAACAAATTTAAAGCGCATCAGGATCTTCCAGCCCGGACGGAGATATCCGATCAGATCAGCAAAGACTTGAAAAAAAGGGGCTTCACTTTTGTCGGTTCAACGATTATGTACGCCTTTATGCAGGCCGTCGGCATGGTCAATGATCATGTGACCGAGTGTTTTTGTTATCGTCGGTGTCAAAAAGAGAGGAGAGATCAATGAAAAGAATACTATTGTCCATTTGTCTGGTTTTACTGGCCGCGGTCAGCGCGTCGGCCGAGATCGTCACGCAGGAAATCAGGTACAACGCAGGGGAAGATCAGTTGATTGGATTTCTGGCGTACGATGACGGTGTTCAGGAGAAGAGGCCGGGGATTTTGGTTGTCCATGAATGGTGGGGGCAGAATGAGTATGTGCGCAAGCGCGCGGTGATGCTGGCGGAATTGGGATTTACGGCGTTGGCGGTGGATATGTATGGCGACGGAAAAGTTGCTCTTCATCCGGATGATGCTAAAAAGTTTTCTTCAGAGGTGGGGAGTAATTTACCTCTGGCCAGGGAAAGGTTTACGGCCGGTCTAAAGGTGCTGCAAGAGCACACGACGGTGCAAGCGGATAAGATCGCGGCCATCGGCTACTGCTTCGGCGGCAGCACAGTCCTCAATATGGCCCGCGCGGGTGTGGACATGAGGGGTGTCGTCACTTTTCACGGGAATCTGGCAACGGATGCGCCGGCGCAAAAAGATACCATGAAGGCCAAAGTCCTGGTGTGCCACGGCGGGGACGATAATTTCATTACACCGGAACAGATTGAGGCGTTTAAAACTGAGATGACGAATACCGGGGTGGATTACACGTTTAAAACCTACGCGGGCGCCCGGCACAGTTTCACCAACCCCCAGGCCGACACCTACGCCGCCCAATTCGATCTCCCCATTGCGTACAATGAACAGGCCGACCATCAATCCTGGAGCGATATGCGGGAGTTCTTTAAGAATATATTTGCCGATAAGGGACAAGATCAATAATCAAGAATTTATTATTGGAAAAATGAATTTAAGGCTTATAAAGCAAAATTTTCTTCTATTCCTGAGCAGTTTTCTTATTCTGTTTATTGAACTCGCGCTCATCCGGTGGGTGTCGACGGAAGTCAGAATTTTCGCCTATCTGTCCAACCTAGTCCTTCTTTCGTGTTTTATAGGAAGCGGACTTGGGTGTTATCTCTCGGGCCAAAAACCCCGCCTTTATGTCTCGCTGGGAATGTTAGCCTTATTAATTGCGTTCATCAAATTGCCGCTGGTGATTCATTTTCAGGGTCAAGCGCTGCATCTTTTTAAAGGAATTCCTGTTTTTCTCGCTGCTTTTGAAGATTCGGTCATTCATTACCAGTTGACGATCGCGCGTCTGCGTCTGTTTCAGGCGATGGGTATCGCGTCTTCCTGTGTGTTGTTTTTTACGATCCTTACCATCTTTATCCCGCTGGGGCAGGTGATGGGGAGGATTTGGAACGAACATCCCCATACTTTGCAGGCCTATTGCGTCAATATCTTCGCCAGCCTTCTGGGGGTCTGGGCCGTGAGCCTTTGTTCGTTTTTATTCACACCGCCATGGCTGTGGTTTTTATCCGGAATCGTCGGACTTGTCCTGGTCATAAGCGTTATGGGGGAGTGGTCATGGAAAAATATTCTGGCCGTCGTGCTGGCGGGCGCGGCTGTTCTGCTTATGTTCCGTGACGACACGGATCGCGCTAAACATGGTCTGGTCGTCTGGACGCCGTATCAGAAATTGAACCTCTATCCCTTGCGTCCGGTGCCGGGGCCATTTGATCCCTATGAAACCAGAAGCCCGGTCGGTTATGAGATGAATGTCAATAATGTCGGATTTATGAATTTACTGAATCTTTCCGACGTTTTCAGGGACCTGTTTGCCGTATATTTTGAGAAGCAACCGATTTACCGGGGAGAGGCGACGGGGTTTAAAAACCGTTTTAATTTTCCGTACGCGATCAAGAAAGACGCCCGCAGCGCGCTTATTTTAGGCGCCGGCGCCGGCAATGACGCGGCCGCCGCTCTGAGAAATCATCTTGTAGAGATTGATGCAGTGGAGATTGATCCCGGGATCCATCAATTGGGATTGCGGTATCATCCCGAGGAGCCGTATCAAAATCCAAACGTCCGGGTCTTTGTCGATGACGCGCGCTCCTATGTCAAGCGGTGCAAGAAAAAATACGACTTGATAACTTTCGGAATGCTGGACGCGCACGCCCTTTCCTCGTCGATGAATAATATGCGCATGGATCATTACGTTTATACGCGGGAAAGCTTCGAAGATGTCCGGCGGTTATTGAACGACGAGGGGGTGATGGTCGTCACGTTCTGGGTGCAGAGGGTGTGGACCGGTCAGCGGATCGCGAAGATGATCGAAGAGGCCTTTGGCTGGCCGCCGGTTGTCTTGTCTCTGAGCGGTTCCAGGAACGGTCTTGGGCCGGTCGCCTTTATTACGGCGCAAAATAAAGAGGTTCTCGCGAGCGCGCTTAATCAGGACAAGGAGCTTAGCCTGTTTATTTTAAATCAATATCTTCCCTATAAGGGAGACGTTTCCATCACGACGGATGATTGGCCGTATTTGTATCTGCGTAAGGCGCGGATCCCCAAGATGCATCTGTGCGTGATGGCGGTCATCATCCTCGTCTTTGTTTTCGGGAAAAGATTGTTTGCCCCGAAAGGCAAACCCTTAAACGCGCATTTCTTTTTTCTGGGGTCTGGGTTTTTGTTGTTGGAATTTCAGAATATCAATAAGACCGCGCTGCTGTTCGGTTCGACCTGGATGGTGAACGCGGTGAATATTTCCGCGATTCTGTTTCTGATTCTGTTGGCCAATCTGGTTGTCTTAAGGGCGAGGCTTTCGGATATCCGTTATCCTTACGCGTTTTTAATCGGCTGGTTGCTTTTGCTATGGGTTGTTCCTTTGGATATTTTCAATGCCTTGGGGTTTTGGCCCAGGATCCTCGCGTCGAGCATTGCCTTGAATCTGCCGATATTTTTCGCGGGGATGATCTTTATGATTTCCTTTCAAAAGACCCCGGACAGAGACGCGGCCTTTGGGTCTAATCTGATGGGGGCCGTGGCCGGGGGACTCCTGGAGCATATTTCTTTTCTGACGGGGATCCGGTCGTTGATTTTGGTTACTTTGGTTTTATATGCCGTTTCCCTGGCCGTTGTCCCGCGGCCTTCAAGGTAACGGCAGAGGATGGAAAGGAAGAGGCTATGACGAAACAGCAGGTTAGTCGCACGGATTACAAAAAGCTGGTCGGACAAATACAGCGTGAAATGAAAACGGGATTGCGGGAGCTCGAACGGCTGTGGGAACGCCAGAAGATCACGACTTGCTGGACGATCGGCCGGCATATCCACCGGTACCTCGCGGATCACGGCGTCATCCGCGGAGCCACCGGCGCGTTTTATGAGCGGCTCTCCGGAGATCTGAAGGTGAACAGCCGGACACTCCAGCACTATGAACAGTTTTTTCGTTATTTCCCCAAGCTTACGATCGACGAGGGCATGACGTGGTCGCATTACCGTTTCTTACTGAGTGAGCCTGATGAAAAGAAACGTCAAAGGTGGATCAAGCGCGTCCTGAGGGAACATCTCAGTTCAACGGATCTTCGCTTGATGGTGGCTTCTCCGACGGGCTCCGGTGAGAAATCGGAAGGCGTTTTAAGGAAGGAGCCCCGGCGCGGCAAGCTGTATGTGTATCGACTGGTCAGCGGGGCCGGGCTGATGGAATCCGGCACGCCGTGGTTCGTGGATTGCGGGTTTGCCAATAGGATCGAGGCCCCGCATGGCGATGGTGTCCTTGAGGCCAAGCGGCTGGTGGAGTCCGTTAAGATCGAACAAGGGTATCGCTTGAAGATCGCCGGGGATGCCCGCGTGGATGACCTGTTTACGTTCAAGGCGCGGCTGGTTCGAGTGATTGACGCCGATACGCTTCTCGCGCATGTGGACGAAGGGTTCGGCATTTGGACAGAACAGCGTTTGCGGTTAAGCGCGATCGATGCCGCCGAGCTCAATACCCTGGACGGCCAGAGGGCGCGGCAACGCGTGATCCATGAACTGGAAGGTTTGCCGTTTATTATTGTCAAGACCTACAAGAGTGACAAGTATGACCGCTATCTGGCCGACGTCTTTTATCTCCCCGGAGAATCCGATCCTCACAAGGTAGCCGCGTCCGGCGTGTGGCTCAACGGACGCCTGTTGGAAAAAGGCTGGGCCAGGCGGGTGTGAGCTTCTTGAACCGCGGATAGCATTGACTTAAATGGAAGGGGACAATAATAATCGCGCGACCCCTTGCAATTCCTGTTCTTTAAATGGCATAATTGTAGCAAGTGTCGTGCCGCAAAATTCATGAACGTTTTGGGTTGAGTCATCCGTCGACCAATCAAAAGAGGAGCAGAAATGAAATTCGCAGTATTTGCCTCGGGCCAGGGTTCCAATTTACAGGCGATTATTGAGGCGGTCCAACGGGGAGAGATCAAGGCGGAGCTGGCCGTGGTCTTCTCGGATAACCGCAAGGCGCATGCTTTAAAGAGGGCGCAAGAGGCCGGAATTAAAACGCTGTGTCTCTGCCGCAAGGATTATGCCACCAAACAAAGTTATGACAGATCGATTGTGATTCATTTGAAAGAAGAGGGGATCGATTTTATCGCCCTGGCCGGGTACATGCGGATCCTGACGCCGTTTTTTGTTAAAGAGTTTCCTAAAAGGATTCTCAACGTTCACCCGTCGCTCTTGCCTTCCTTTAAGGGTGCGGAGGGGATTAAGGATTCGTTTACGTACGGGGTGAAGGTGACGGGGGTCACGATTCATTTTGTGGATGAAAAGATGGATCACGGCCCGATCATTCTGCAGGAAGCCGTCAAGGTGAGTGAGGAGGAGACGCTGGAAAGTCTTACGGAGAAGATTCACAAAGTGGAGCACCGCCTTTACCCCAAAGCCATAGCCCTGTTTGCCGACGGCCGATTAAAGATTAAAGGCCGGAAGGTGGAGATCCTTAACGGTTGATGAGGTTTGATTTTCAGAAAGCCGTCTTTCTAAACGTATATTCCCAGGCCTTTTTCAAATCCTTTATCTGAATTCCAGAATATGATACCTGCCTTCAGGTTCCTGAGGAATCGAGCGTTTCTCCAATTCGGATTTCTCGATGGTGTAGAGGGAATCCGTGCTTAAATCATGCAGCCGGAGAGACTGAAAATCCGCAAAAGAATAAATTTTTACCGTTTGCGCCGCGATGTCCAGGATTTCTTCCTTGGCTTCTTGGGTGGGGGGGAAGGCGCTGCGTTCATATTTAAATTTGACGCGGTAGAGCATTTGTTTGACTAAAAATTCCGGCCACGTCATTTCGTGATAATCTAAATAATCCCCTTTACGGTCACCGATGATTTTTTTGGATCCTGTCGGATATTCGATGATCGCGCGTCGGATAAATTCCTCTTGGAACGAATGGTCTGTCATGACACGGAGAAGATCTTGAAAGTTTAGGAGCATCCGTGACTCTAGTCCGTTTTCGATGTCGGCAATAATGACGATAAAGAACATGGGGGCCGCATCGGTTTTTTTGTCCGGATTTTTGATGACCTCGGCATAGGCGCGCGAAAGGGCGGCCAAGATGTTTTGCTGAATTACTTGATATCGTTCAGAAAAAGTAGATGTGTAGCCAAAACTTTTTTTATAGCGGCGTGAGGAAGAGATGTCAAATTCGATGAGGAATGTTCCATCACTAAAATGCCCGTCAAGAAAATTGATGGTGGGGACTTCCTTGGATTCACGGGAGTTTTCAATTTCTTCTTCGGAAGGCTCGATTGAAAAAAAGCTTTCCTTCAAAGGCAGATAGATCCAGAGGGTGTGGGGGAAGGCGGTGGGGTGGACTTCAAGTCCGTAATCCTCTTGACAGATCTTAATGAGTTTTTCTTGAGCCTGCGAGGGAGAAACAGGTGGCAACGGGGATAGCTTAAAACACCCCACCCCGGCGATGCAAGAAAACAAGAGGCTAAGATAAACGATTGACCTACGCACACGTAACAGCACTGTATTCCTTTGTATCTTGATATTTTTTTACCCTTTGGATTCCGCTCTAAGGACCGGTTTAAGGCCGAATTGATTAAAGATGGCCTCAATCTCATCGTACTCGAGTTCTTCTTTTTTGTAGAGTTCTTGGGCGAATTGCTCCACGGCCGCCCAATTTTCGGAAATGATCTTATCGACATCTTTGAGGCAGGTTTGCAGGATGTCCTGGGTGTCATTGTCGAGAATTTCTTTGGTCTTTTCCGAGAGAAAATGAGCGCCGAATTTATTGGATGTTAACGCGTAGAAATCGCCGATGAGGCCGGATTTTCCCATGCCGTAATTCCACACCATGGCGTGGGCGTATCTTAAGGCGGCATGAAAATCCGATCGGGCGCTTCCCCCCACACCGCTGGTGGTTGTCCCGAATTTCCTTTTTTCCACGGCATAACTGGCAATGCTGACTTTGATTTCCGCCAGGATGTGTTCTCTGTCTTTGCAGTGCAGCTCTTCGGCCGGCCGGGCAAAGACATAACCCAGGGCTCCGGCGCGCGGGATAATGGTGGCTTTCATGACATCATCGGTCGGGTGAACCAGATAATAGATAATGGCGTGGCCGGTTTCATGATACGCCGTGGATAATTTTTCTTTATCCGTCAAGACAATATTGGATTTCTGCCCGAAGGAGACGCGTTCATAAGCCGCGGAGAGGTCTTTCATGTTGATGGTGTCCCGGCTGTCCCGTAAGGCGATGAGGCTGGCTTCTCTGACGAGATTATCGATATCCGCGGGAGAAAACCAGACAGTCTTGCGGGCTAAGATGTTGGAATCGACCGCGGGTTCGATCTTGATTTTTGATAAATAAAATTTGAATAAATCCTGGCGTTCCTTCAGGTTGGGACGCGTGAAATGAATTTTCCGGTCAAACCGGCCGGCGCGCATAATCGCGGAGTCAAGCTCATCTTCCGGAACGTTGGTGGCCGCGATGATCACGATGTTGTTCTCCGTGTTGCGCAGGCCGTCCATTTCCGTCAAGAATTGATTGATGGTGGCGTTCTGATCCAGCCTTCCTCCGCCGAAGCCCATGTCGGCCCCCCGGGGACGGGCGAACGAATCGATCTCGTCGATAAATATGATGCACCCGCCGTGCAGTTTGGCCATGGCCCGGGCCTGGGCAAACAAGGATTTCATCCGGGCGGTCCCTTGGCCGACAAACATCCCGACAAACTCACTTCCTACCGTCGGAATAAGCGGGAGACCGCTTTCGCGGGCGATGGCTTTGGCCAGATAGGTTTTTCCGCATCCGGGCGGGCCGATCATCATGGTTCCTTTAATGATTTTACCGCCGATCGTTTTAAGGAGCGCCCGGTCTTTGAGGAGTTTAACCAGTTCCCAGGCTTCTTTTTTGGCGGTTTCCAGGCCGATGACATCGTCCCATTTCACGTTGGTGTGGGCCTTGCCGATTTTGATCTTTCCAATGTTGCCCCCCTGAAGGAAATAATATTGCATTCCATACATGATCGGCAGGGAGACGAGGTGGACAATGATGAACATCGGGAGGAGTAAAGCCATTTGGGCCGAGATCTGCCTTCGGCTGAAGTTTTCTAAGGCGGCAAAGTTAACGAAACAATAGTAAAGGAAAAAGGCTGAACCGATGACCGCCGCAATGATAAACGATATGATCAGCATGCGGAGCCAGTAGATTTTTAGAAAGACAATAAACTTTTTCATGACGGCTGTCCTTTGGTAAAAGGGATTAACGGCTGGTAAAATAAAACTAAATTATCATAACTTTAATCGTAAGTATACCATAAAGTTTGCCTATACGTTGAGACGGCGATTTCACAGCCCCTAGAGCAGAGTCGGCGGCGGGACAGCGGGATAAATGCTTGACTTTAAAAGTAAACTATGTTAATTTGGCGATGCTTTTTTAAGGGAAATTTATTCAATAGTGAAGGTAATCGGCATGTCAAAAATCAAGCAGATTAAAGGGCGTCAAATTATAGATTCCCGGGGAAATCCCACGGTTGAGGTGGATGTGATTTTGGAGTCCGGTGTTTGGGGACGGGCGGCGGTGCCCTCAGGGGCTTCCACCGGGGAACACGAGGCCATTGAATTAAGAGACGGCGATAAGACGCGTTTTCTAGGTAAAGGGGTGTCTAAGGCCGTGACCCATGTGAATACCATCATTAAAAAAGCTTTGACGGGAAAAGACGCGAATTTCAAGGCCGCGGACAAGATCATGATTGATCTCGACGGCACAGAGAATAAGAGCAAACTCGGGGCCAACGCGATCCTCGGCGTTTCTTTAGCCATTGCCAAGGCGGCCGCCCAGGAAGAAGGCAAACCGTTATATCGTTATCTCGGCGGAACGAAAGCCAAAATCCTCCCGGTCCCTTTAATGAATATCCTCAACGGCGGGGTCCACGCGGATAATAATCTGGATATCCAGGAATTCATGATCATGCCCATCGGCGCGCCGACCTTTTCGGAGGCCATGCGGATGGCCACAGAGATCTTTCATCATCTTAAGAAAATCCTTCATGATAAACAATTGGCCACATCCGTCGGAGATGAGGGCGGTTTCGCGCCCAACTTGCGCAGCAACGAAGAGGCGCTCACCTTGATTATGGAGGCGGTTGCCAAAGCGGGGTATAAACCCGGCAAAGATATTTTTATCGCGCTTGACGCGGCCTCATCTTCATTTTATGAAAATGGAAAATATAATTACAATGGTCAATGGATCTCCGCCCAGGAGCTGATCAATGCCTATGTCCATATGGTCAAGAACTTCCCGATTGTCTCCATCGAAGACGGGCTTTATGAAAATGATTGGGACGGTTGGAAAGCCTTGACGAATAAACTCGGCGCCAAGGTTCAACTTGTCGGGGATGATTTATTTGTCACCAATGTGAAACGTCTTAAAATAGGCATTGAAAAGAAGGTCGCCAATTCCATATTGGTTAAAGTTAATCAGATCGGCAGTTTATCGGAGACGCTTGAGACGATCAATCTAGCCAAAAAAAATAAATATACGTCGATTATTTCTCATCGTTCCGGGGAGACGGAAGACACCACCATCAGTCATTTAGCCGTGGCAACGGGGGTCGGCCAAATCAAAACAGGTTCTCTGTCACGGACGGATCGGCTGGCCAAATACAACGAGCTCTTAAGGATTGAAGAAGAGCTTGGTAAGAAGGCCGTATACGCCGGGACCATGTGGGGAAAGATCTATTGACCTCCTCACAAGTAATAGAAATGAACCATCGAGCGGACGGAGGTCGAGATATCCCTGCTTTCCTTAACAAATATTCAGACGGAGCAGGGACATCCCAACAGCCTCTAAATAATTATTAGAGGAAAGTTGGGGCTGACTACCGTAGTGTTTCATTACTTTTGTGGAAGTCAGTATTAAGCGATTACGGATCGTTTTAAGCTAATGCTTAAGAGCGCTATTGGGATATTCGTTGTAACGGTTCTGGTTTTTATACTCTTTCTGCCGTCGTTTTCAAAGATGCAGGACATCCGGCAGAAGAATATTGAGTATGAAAAAGAGATCCGGCAGTTAAAAATCCGGAACGTCAGACTTTTAGAAGAGAAGCGGCTACTCGAAGAAGACCCTGTTTATTTAGAAAAAGTAGCGCGAGAAAAGATGGGTGTGATGAGGGAAGGCGAAGTCCTGTTTCGTCTGACGCCGGCTGGTGAAGATCAAAAGAAGTGAAGACATAAAGATTTATTCAGAGAGATCGCGGGGTGGAGCAGCCCGGTAGCTCGTCAGGCTCATAACCTGAAGGTCGTCAGTTCAAATCTGGCCCCCGCAACCAAATAAAAAAGGCCCAGCCAAAAGCTGGGCTTTTTTAATTGGTTGCAGTACTTGAGCTTCCCTCATTCCAGAAAAGCACAAGTGCCGCAACAGCCCCGAGCCGGAGCAAGGGGCGTTCCCGCCCAATTCCGCCATGCTAGCACTGTGCTAGCAAAATAAAATTCCCTTCGGAGTCAGTGGAGCCAATTACCCATTGTTTGATAATGGTTTATTATGTTTGAGGATTTTGGTATCATTGAATAAACCGCATTAACGAAAACGTGAGGACGATTTGATCAGGGCAGGAGTTTTAACCAATAGAGAGAAGCTTTGCTTAAAGTATCGCTGGGAGTTCTTAAGAAGAAACAGGGAATACCAGAAAGACTACCGCTACATCACAATCAATCTCAAAGTCACCGATATTATCCGCAATCAATATCCGAAACACCTTGTTAATGAGGCTTTGAGTATCCTTTCAAAATGGGATTTATTAAATCCTATTCCTCCCGGGTTGTCATTCAATGCCCTTCTGGAAAGTGACAAAAAGCTAAAAAGTTTTCACATGGATTCCTTGTCTGTGAATGATTTTGCCATTGATATGTATGACTCTCCGGATTCTTTGAGCCCGAAGGATCTCTACATTAAAGGTTCGCTGGTCAGGATATACGTTAATATGAGATTCCCTAAAGAGAAAATTCTTGATGAGTTTGAGTTGTTGGTCGATAGGTGGCAGAAGCCATTGAAAAAGATGATCAAAAAACTTCCACGCGCTAAGCCAGAGAAAAGATTGCAGCTTAATCAGTACGAAAAATATTTGAAAGTGTACGATCATTATAAAAAAGGAATATCGATGGCCAAATTGGCTAAGAAATTTTATCCCGGCTATGTCGAATCATCGGGCAAGGACTATGCTGAACGTAAAGTCTTAAGAGATCTGAATGGTTGTCTAAGGCTGATTCACGGAGGATACAAACAAATAAGGTAACCACCTTGTTTGTCAATGACAGACGTTGTTTGGTCAAGTAAATTGATCCTGTAACCACAAGTTGCAGGATTTTTTTATTTTACAGAGAGGAAAAAGTGATGACGATCAAACTGACGGAAATTGAAATTGTACCGGTGCGGCCTAATAAGGGATTGGTGGCGTTTGCGTCGTTTATTCTCAATGATTCATTCTTCATCGGCGATGTGGCCATTTACACGCGCATCGATCAGCCCGGATACAGACTGGTTTATCCGGTGAGATATTTAGTCACCGGATTAAGAGTCCATTGTTTTAAACCAATTCACAAGCCGGTGGCGGATGAGATCGAAAATCAAGTCAGCGGTTATTATGAAAAATTGATTGAGAAGGCGAAGAAGACGGAAGGAACAATTCAAGATGATAGATTATCAGAAACTGATTAACAATGTGCCCGACGAATTAAAGAAACTTCCTAACTGGGTCGGGTGCAAGATTGTCCCCAGCAAAGACCGCCCGGGCAAGACTGATAAAATCCCTATGAACGCCTTGACCGGCGAGTGTGCCAAATCCAACGACCCTGCCACGTGGACTGATTTTGAAACCACATTAGATTTATCTATTCAGCGTAATTACGATGCTATCGGCTTTATGTTTCAACCGCCGTATGTCGGCGTTGATTGTGATGAATGCCGCAATGATGGAAAAATATCTGATAAAGCGCACGGCATTTTAAAGCGGATTAATTGCTATACGGAAGTTTCTCCGAGCGGCACAGGCACTCATTCAATATGTAAAGGAGAAATCAGCCGCGCTCTTAAGCAATCCAAGAAGGGCTTAGAAATTTATGCCACTGGCCGTTTTTTTACTTTTACCGGTGATCGTCTGGAAGAATACCCTGCAGTGATTGAAGAACGCTCTGAAGTATTAAATCAACTGATCGAAGAATATTCGCCGCCTAAATCAAAGACAAAGAAATCATCTAAGAAAGGTAGTCGAAATGCCGAAGAGATTTTAGAAACGATTGCGCACAGTAAAGACGCGGATAAGTTTAATCAGCTTTTTAACGGAGAGTGGGAAGGTCATTACGATTCACAGAGCGAAGCGGATTTGGCATTGTGCGGCAAGTTGGCATTCTGGACAGCGCGGGATCCGGCGCCCATGGATTCCATATTCCGGCAATCCAAATTATTCAGAGAGAAATGGGACACAAAACATTACGCCGATGGCCGGACCTATGGTCAAGGTGTGATTGATGAGGCGATTAATGGTTGTGACGAAGTTTTTACCTCAACGAGACAAAAGATTTCTCAAGGCGAGATCATTACGAAAGAATGTGAAGAGCTCATTAAAGATTGCTTTCGCGATCAGCAGGGGATTTTTTATGTGGTCTTGCCGATTGATAAGCATTTGGAAGTTTGCCAGACCAAAAGCACAAGGTTTCGTAACTGGATAGCCAAAGGCTATCGCGCCAGACACAAAACCCCGCCCAATAGCGAATCCATTAATCAGGCCATTATTCAGATCGAAGCCAAATGCGAAGACTCACGTCAGGTTGAGCTTTTTAACCGCGTGGGGCATTATGGCGGAGCGTTTTATTACGACTTAACGACACCGGATTGGAGAGGTGTACGCATAACGCCAAGCGGGTGGGAGATCATTTATCTGCCGCCTATTTTCCGTCGCTATAGTCATCAAAATGAACAAGTCATTCCTGCTTTAGGTGGCGATCCGAAAGACATCCTCCGGTTTTGTAATCTCAACGAGGATGACCAATGTCTTTTTATTGTGACTACGGCCACCTATTTTATTCCCAATATTCCTCACGTGATCATCAGCCAAAACGGTGAACAGGGAAGTGGAAAATCCTACAACAGCCGCGCGATCAAAAGGCTGGTTGATCCTTCCAAAGTTGAATTAATCTCATCGCCCAAGGACCTCGAACAAGCACAAATGACCGCGGATAAACATTGGGTCAGTGCGTTTGACAATCTTTCTAAAATTATCGAGTGGTTCAGCGATTTTCTCTGCCGTGGTGTTACCGGCGAGGGCGACATGAAACGCAGCCTTTATACCAATGATGATGAATTTATCCGGTCCTACCGCCGTTGTTTTGTCATCAATGGCATCGGCAGTTTGATGTGGCGGCCGGATTTGCTGGATCGTTCCATCCTCTTTGATATTCCGATTTTAAAAGATGGACGTTCCGAGGGGCAGATTAACGAGGAATGGAAAAATGTTCTGCCGGGCATCTTGGGCGGTTTCTTTACTGCTATTTCTAAAGCCATGAGTCATGTGGGGAATGTCAGCGGCCATGAAAAATTTCGAATGGCTGATTATGTGCGGTGGGGCATGGCGCTTGCGGATGAACTTGGATTTTCTCGTCAGGAATTTTTGAGTAATTACAAAGAGTCGGTTGACCATAAATGGGAAAACACGGCTGAGGAGAGTTCATTGGTCAAGAGGTTGACGACTTTGGTTATGGGCAATAACGGCGAGTGGTCAGGATCAACGGCAGAGTTGTTGGAGAGGATCACCCCTGAGGGAATAAAGGATAAAACCCTTCCTAGCACGGCCCGCTGGTTATCGAGTGAACTCATGCGCATTGCCCCGGTTTTGCGTAGCACGGGGATTGATGTTACCCGGTTGCCTAAACGTGAGCCCGGTACAGGGCGGCGCCTTTTTGTTTTACGTAAAATTGACAAAAAAGTCTGTGAGATGGCCTGTGAGCAGGGTGTGAGTAGCGAGGCCCAAGATGAGTCAGCTCACACCCTTTTTGATAAAAGACCGTTTTAAGGTGTGAGTTGAAAACTTTACTCACACTTCACTCACAGTATTGTTCACAGGGTTAAATGTTTAAAACACAATTGGTTAAAGCAAAGTGTGAGCTGTGTGAGGCTAATTTTCTTAAGGAATAAAAAAATAAGAGAAAGAGGCTCACACGACGGGTAAAAGGGGTTAGGAAGGGTGCGGTGTAAGGATGGGGTTTTTAGCTTCACAACACTCACAAATAAAAATGATCTGCTTCGCTCGAATACTTTCGTGTTCGAGCTACGCAGGATCATTCCTTCGAAGCCAAAGGCGAAAGCACTTTGGCGAAGTAGAATGGGTCCTTCCGAGGGGGGTGTGGGGATGCGGGTCGGGCGAGGCGCATGTTGTCAGTGATACAAATTTTTAAAAAAGTGATGTCATGTCCATTGAATTGGCAAAATCGTTGTTGATGGTTGTTATTCGTCGCTGTTGGTGCTTTTTGTTTCATATTGTTGGCAACACATTCGGACATTGAGTGACATAAAAAATGTCCGAATGTCCGCCTTCGCTGAAATGGCTTTCGCGTTCAGCTTCGGCGGATAAATCCTGCGAAGCTCCCAAATGAAAATTTTGGAGCGAAGCAGGATCCTATAAAAAGAAAGGAGATGTCACAATGCAGGCAGATGAGTTGATTACAGTTCAAGACTTGGCCAAACGGTTAAACGTTCCGGTCAGCTGGATTTACCAGCGGACAAGGCGCGGACAGCACAGCATTCCGCATATCAAGCTGGGCAAATATGTGCGCTTTAACTGGCTTCAGGTTATTCAATTTTTGCAGGAAAATAATCAGCGCTAAAGTCTCAAGAACTCCTTGAAAAGGGTGCAACCTATGGCACAATACGCCCCCTTATTGGATGTTGTTTAATTTTGGTTAAGGATGCTCGATTATGGCTCAAGGTAGTATTGTAAAACGATGTAAGGTTTGCCGACGGGAAGGCAGGAATCAATTTGAGGCCTGCGCTCACGCTGAGCGGGTCTATGCCATTTCTTATCGTGTCGGCAGTAAATCGATTTTCAAGACCATCGGCCCCAACAAAAAAGAAGCTGAAGCGGTCATTGCCAAGACGCTCTCCGAGGTCAATAACGGAACGTTTTATCAAGCCGAAGAAATTTCACTCAATGATTTCATCGATAAGTGGCTGGATGAATACGCCGCGCCCCGGATAAAAGCAAATACTCTCTATAAATATAAAAATGCTCTTCAAACGCACGTGCGGTCAACAATAGGTCATCAGTATCTTTCCAAAATAACGCAGAACGAAATCCGGATGCTCATGTCGAAGCTGATCAAAATCAAATCGGCCAAGACGTGCAATAATCTTTTGACGATGCTGAAGACTATTTTTAAATATGCCCGGCGCTGGGGTTATATCCGTATTAGCCCGACCGAGGACGTTGATAAATATCGCGTTGAGCGCGAGGAAATGGATTTCCTGCGGCCGGAGGAGATTAACTTGTTGCTCAAGCACTGCCGGGAATCGTTCAAAACATTTGTTCTTACGGCGGTGCTGACTGGAATGAGAAAAGGAGAACTGTTGGGATTGCAGTGGGGTGATATCGACTGGAACAGCAACACGATCTTTGTGAAACGAAGCCTTAAATACCGGTATAAAAGCAAATTGAATGGCGAGAAAAGCTGGTATTTTGACACACCGAAAACAAAATATTCCGTCCGGGCGATCACCATGTCACCGCGATTAAAGGAGGCGCTCGAAATCCACCGGATAACATCTCCCATCACTGAAGCTGATTTGATTTTTGTAAATAGCGCAGGCAGTCCGCTCGATCCGGATAATACAATCAAGCGAGAATTCCAGCCCGCCCTTCGCATCGTCCGTTTCCACGATTTACGCCACACCTACACGTCCCTTCTCATCGCCCAAGGGGAGAACATCAAATTCATCCAGTCTCAGTTGGGTCATGCCTCTATCCAAACCACCATGGATCGATACGGTCATATCCTCCCCAATACCAATCGTGGAGTCGGGGAGAGGTTGGATAAATTGGTATTTGGGGAAGAAAAACAAATAGCCAATTCAGTTGTGTAAATCATATTTTATTTTTAGCATAAAATTGTTCGACAAAAGTCGTATAATGTAAGCAATGCTTGGAAAAATAATTAATCAAGGGATGATTCTATGATAAAAAATGATCAAGACATGACAATTGGAGAGCTTAAACAGCTTTTAATGAAATTTCGCAACGAGCGCCGGTGGGGGAAATTTCACACACCAAAGAATTTAGCGCAAGCCCTGAGCATTGAGTCTAGCGAGTTGATGGAATTATTTTTGTGGAAAAAAGATTCCCAAATTGCCGCATATTTGAAAAAGGATGACTTTAGAGAGAAGGTGGAGGATGAGATCGCGGACATTTTTTGTTATTGTTTGAATTTCGCGAACAGCGCGGGCATTGATGTCGCCCGGGCAATAACGCGAAAGGTTAAGAAAAACGCCAAAAAATATCCGACCCGAAAATCTCATCTCGGCGGATAAAGGCGTGACGGCTGGGATGAAAAGATTTTAAGAAATAATTGTTGACAAAATTATCTACTCCGTATAATACTGTATACATGCAAACAACAGCAGTAACCAATAAAGAATTAGAAGCCATCCGCGAAATTCGCAATTCTCTTATGCACGTTGGCCGTATTCCTTCCATGCGTGAATTGATGTCATCTCTTGGCTATCAATCTCCGCGCTCCGCGTCTTTAATCGTTGATAAATTAATTAAAAAAGGTGTTCTGCGTCGTAAAAAAGAAGGTGGCCTTCAGTTTATTAGAAATTTAGCGGACGATACTTCTCGCGCTCAAACGGTCGATGTTCCCTTAATAGGAACAGTTGCTTGCGGTATGCCGATGTTGGCAGAGGAAAATATTCAAGGCATGATTTCAGTTTCCACTAAATTAGCCCGTCCGCCGCATCGATATTTTTTGCTCAAGGCCAAAGGCGACTCGATGGATCAGAGAGGAATCGATGACGGCGATTTAGTTTTAGTCCGCCAGCAGACAACTGCAAAAGACGGTGACACAGTTGTGGCTTTGATCGATGACGAAGCAACGATAAAAGAATTTCGCATAGGCGGCGAGACATTTGTCTTAAAGCCGAGATCAAAGAACAAACAGCATCAGCCGATTGTTTTGACAAAAGATTTTCAGATTCAGGGTGTAGTGGTTACAACGATTCCAGAATTTTAATAACAAATTCAATGTGTAGCATCCCCTTAAAATTCCCCCTCTGCACATTGGGAAAAAGAGGAGGAGACTTTTATGTATGATAATGTAATAGCTCAGAAAATTGCAAAACAGTATAACGAAAGCCCTTTAACGGATTTTGCAAGTGTGAATCGTCTAACTAAATTAGAAGAATTAAATTTGAATTGGCGAGAACACGACCTGCCAGAGATTTTAAGAACAAAGCACGTTCACCGTCTGCACCCTTATATGGGAAAATTTATTCCACAATTGGTGGAGATTTTCTTGAGAAAATATCATCCAAAATTAGTTTATGATCCGTTTTGTGGATCTGGGACAACCCTAGTTGAGGCAAATGTTCTTGGCATCGATTCGGTGGGAACGGATATCTCGGCCTTTAATACATTGCTTTCCAAAATAAAAACAGCGGAATATGATGTGACTCTACTCGAAGGTGAATTCAAGGATATTTTAAAGAAATTATATGACTTTAAGTTCAGAGGCTTTAAGAACGGACATCTGACGACAAACAGTGAATATATTAAATCTTGGTTTTCCTCAAAGACACAAAAAGAGCTTCTTTATTTTAAAGAATTGATTAGTAAATATACTTATCAGGATTTATTAAAAACTGTTTTGTCACGGTCAGCCCGATCGGCCCGATTAGTAACACATTATGATTTAGATTTTCCCAAAAAACCTCAAACAGAATCATATTTTTGTTATAAGCATAATAGAAATTGTCAACCGGTTGATGAAGCTTACAAATTTTTGTATCGTTATACACTAGACACCATTGACAGAATAAAAGAGTTTGCTCAAATTCGTACTAAAGCTTCTGTTACAGTAAATCATGCAGATTCTCGTCAGGTAAAGCTTCCTAAAGGTATTGATATGGTTTTTACTTCCCCACCTTATCTTGGACTTATTGATTATCACGAACAGCATAAATATGCCTATGAACTTTTAGGATTAGAAAATAATGAAATTCGAGAAATTGGCCCGGCTAAGAATGGTCAATCAGAGCAGGCTAAAAAGGATTATATAAAAGGAATTAATGATGTCTTGTTGCATACAAGAGATTATATGACAAAAGATGGGCTTGCATTAATCGTGGTGAATGATAAATTCAATTTATATAAGCCGGAGGAAATAGGCTTTAAATCTGTTACCCGCGTTGAGCGTCACGTAAATAGACGAACGGGCCGAAGAGAGGGCGCATTTTACGAAAGCATTTTGATATGGAAAAAAATATGACAGGCGAACAGAAAATGAAAGAAGCAATCCAATCTGTCATCAAATTGATGATGGATAGAGTCATGCACAAGGTTTTGGTTGAAGATCCGTTTATTAAGGAAGATCATAAGGCGGAGAAACCTTTATACGCAGCTTTGGTCCCGGATGAAATCTTTAAGGGTTCTCACTTTGAAAGAAGATTTGTAACACCTTTTGGAGGTGTTTGGGAAAAGTTGGCGATAGTGGCCGCAAACAAAGGACTTGGTCATGGTGAGCAGGGCGTCAGCATAAAAGGTCAAGTGAATTCTGAACGGCTTCGTAGAATTCAGGAAATCTTGAATACTTTGGAACATTCCGGGAAAGGCAAAGAGAAAGTAAGACCTGATTGGAAGAAAGAGTTGAAATACATTTTAGAAGGCAAAAGCGAAAAACTCATCCCTACAACTGTTATTTGTGACGTTTATGCGGAGGATAAAAAGAATAATAAAAAATATGTTTTTGAATTAAAGGCTCCACTGCCAAATAGCGATCAAACAAAAGTGAGCAAGGAAAAAATATTGAAGCTTTACAGCATGCAACCCATGCAGATCAATGAAGCATATTATGCTTTGCCTTATAATCCTTATGGCAAACGTGTTGATTACGCATGGGCGTTTCCTGCACGCTGGTTTAATATGAAAAGTGATGATGTTGTATTAATTGGGGATGAATTTTGGGAGAAAATCGGCGGCACTGGCACATATAAAGCATTTATTAGTGCTGTGAATGAAATCGGCAAGGATTACAAGGATAGAATTTACAGAGAATTTTTAGGGATCGAACCGCCAGGTGATTTAGAAGAAAATAAATTATAACTCAAGCATGAAATATTTTTTATTCATTTCATTTAACTCGGGCTTAAATCACAACGCTCTTTATGAATCGTTGATTGCTGTCCGAGAAAGTTTGGAACAACTTGTGGTGGATGAAGGGCTTAATGTTGAAGCGGAAGGCATTCCTAAAGCAGAGGATCTAATAAAGCATTTTGAACTAGGCGACGATTATGTTGGTGGGTTGTCGAATGGGGATTGGTTTCATATTCAAGAAACATCTGATGAAAACATCCAGAAAACGTTGGGAAAGATATTGGTGTAGTAAAAAGAAAAGCCCAGAGCGGCTAGGCTCCGGGCGAGGGCAGTAAAAAAATCGGCTGATTGTTTTAACCCTTGTCAATACTTTACCATAGTCCTATTAAGGTTCAAGGGCTATGGTATTTTTTTTAATTTTATGAGCAAGATATCTAAAAGCCAAAAAAGAAAGATGAAACAAAGTCGGGAACGGAATGCCCGAAAGCGGCGCAGGGAGATTCTTCAAAGAAAAAAGAATAAAATTAAACCATGGGCACCCGTGAAGATGCGGTTCTTTGAGATGCCTAAGCTTTTCCGAGATGAAGTTCCAAAAGAAGTCCGTGTTGATGCAATAAGACAAATTGGGAAAAAAGCAAAAGAAGATTTTGCCTTAAAATATCCCGCACTTCAAAGATGGTTTCAAGATTACGACTCACTTTATATCCTATCATTTTGTGCATTCTATTTTATGTCGCATCCTGAAGGAACAGACCCGGAGGCAAATGGAACATTAGAAATATACCAACATTATATTGAGTTGTTGCAAGCATTCGCTCTTTCTCAACCAAGAACAATCTCACCGAAACCGCTCCTTCAAGATGCGGAGTGTTTAAAAAATGACCTTAAAGAAGTAGGAAAGCTCATGCAGATGCGATTCCTGGATCTTCCGGAAGAAGTTAAAACCGATAAGGATTTGCATTCTTTTACTTTGAGAGTGGGGATGATGGAGCATACCATCGCTGTTAGAAACTGGGCATATCCATACCAAATGAAAAAGGTTGTGTGTGAGTTAGCCTCATTGATTAAAGATGATTACGAGAAATTGTATGGCGTAGACATCGAAAAAATAATTGCCATATTATTTGAATTGGCTTATGGAAGTGAGGACTTGCTGAATGAGCATATCACCAAGTTGAGATCCTACGCTAAAAAAGGAAGTTGCAAAGATATGCTTACTGCTTATCGAGAGGCGTTTCCTCATGTAATAGAAATGGATGATCAGCAGACAGAAGAAATGTGGAAGATGTGTGGCAAGAATCTTAGAAAATTATCCTCCCTATTAATGTGTCATGCCGACTTAAATTTAGATAAAATTCACACTTTTAGCGTAGGTGATGTCGTTTCATTGTATAAAGATGAGAGCAAAAGAAATAATATCAAAAGCACTTTGGAGAAATTAGCGTATAAATTTGGGGATCTTAAAGATTTCAATATGGAGCATTTCATCCTTGATAACCCTATCCACATCAAGCCGTTTATTGATTTGGGAGAAGATAAATTTTACACTGCCGTTTGGGGAATTTTTCCTCATATTGCGATGGAAATTTTCGAGTTCTTAATTTCCCAAGATGAGAATTTGCAAGATAAATACAATAATGAAATAAAATCGCGATATCTTGAAGATAATGTGGAGCAGTTATTTAAACAATATTTTCCGACGGCACAAGTTTATCGAGGTAGTCAATGGATTGATGAGAAAAGCAAAACACCATACGAAAATGATCTGACGGTCATCACTGATACTTTTGCGCTTGTCGTTGAAGCTAAATCTGGAAAAATAACGAAACCAGCAAGACGCGGGGCGCCCGACCGCTTATTTGAAACTTTAAAAGCACTTATTGAAGAACCTTCCGAGCAAGCCCATCGGTTTAAATCTTTATTAGCAAGGGAGAAAAAGATTCACGTATTTAAAAACAGACGGGGCGAAGAAAACAGGATCGATACCACACGCATTCATTATTACATCCCGTTGGGGGTAACTTTAGCTCAGTTAGGAAGCATTAGCAGTAATTTAAAGAAAATGATTGCCGCAGGTATTACAACGAAAACGATTGGCCAATTAGCGCCATCTATTAGCTTAACTGATCTCGAGTTAATTTTTGAACTTTTACCTTTAGAAGCAGAAAAAATTCATTATCTGGCACGAAGACGAGAGATCGAAGATCATTTACAATATGAAGGCGACGAAATGGATCTGTTGAGCTTTTATTTAGACGACGGTTTTAATATTGGAGCAACCGAATACGAAGGGGATGTCGCAATAAATATGTTGTCGAAATCTAAAGAATTAGATCCATTTTTTATTGCAAGAAGTCAAGGTCTTAGCATTCCCAAACCAGAATTGAGCATGACCTCCTGGTGGAAAGACATCTTAAGTCAAATTCATAAACGGCGGCCACAAAATTGGGTTGAAACCGCATACATACTTTTGAATTCTGCAAAGGAAGATCAGGAGAAATTTATTAAGTCCTTAGACATTTTGAAGGAAAGAATTAGAAAAGGCAGAACGGAAAAACCGCATAATTGGGTGAGTTTTTTGTCAGGGCCTCCGAGAAGAAGATATTCGATCGTGGGTTATATTTACACAACAGAAGATAGAGAACTTAGAAACAGTATCATGTCTACAATCTTGCAACAGGAAAGTAAAGATAAGATTCGGGGAGTTGTTATTATTGGAATCAATCTAAATCGATCCGATTATCCTTACAGCGTTTTGGCCGGAAAATTAGATACCGATCTTTTTGATGACTTGGGTGAAAAGTAGTCTCAGAGACCACCCTAGATTTCTCATGCTAACACTCTGCTAACAAAATAAGGTTAACTGGCAATGTCTCAAGATAAATTAATGTTTCACATGCTTTCCAGGCTGGATAGATTCGGCCATGAAAAGCTGCCATTGCAGATTATCAAAGAAAAGCAGAGTTATATCATCGGCCATAAGCGCAATCGGTTTTCCGATGGTAGTGAGTTCTTGGATAAGGCATGCAAATTGACTTATGTGAAAAGCAATAATATCTGGAAACTGTATTGGATGCGCGCGGATTTAAAGTGGCACCTTTATGAAGAATATCAGAGTCTCGATGACCTGCTCGAAGAAGTAAAAAAAGACCCCAACGGTTGTTTTTGGGGCTAAAAGTTTTACTTTCTCGAATGTCAGGTAATCCTGACAAGTGTTAGGTTTATTTTTTGTGTTCCGAACCATAAAGATGGTTCGGTAGTTCACATCGTCGATATCTATAAAAATCATGGTTCGGAAAGTTCGGAAATAGGGCGAAATCTTTTGCTTATGCTCCAGGAAGTATTCAAGCCAAAACAATTATTCCGTGGCGGTCCAGAAAGTGCAATGCTTAAAGGTCTAACCGCTGAAGATGTCTTGAAATATGAGCAAGAGGAATTAGGCAATAAAGATGTTGTGCCTGAACCCGGGATTGATTTGACAAATATAAAATCTGAAAATTTGGCATGGTTAACCGAGACGGAAGATCAGGCTAGAGAATATGGGGAGGCTTCTAAGTCGGATTTAAAAGATTATCGGGTTATCGCTCGTGATTCTGAGGGCGGAGTATTGGTTGAGAAATTGAAATCATCGACGGAATAGCCCACGTCTAAAGATATGGCTAAGGCCGAGATGGCCAGGATGAAACATGCGGAGAATAAGGGGCTTAATCTCCGCAAAATTGCTATAATTCTGTCACAAAAACTTGCATTTTTTGTGACAGAAAGCTAGCTTTCGACCTTATCCCTCCCGTGTTTGAACAGCTTGACTTATAGTCGCAAATATTATATACTTTTTGCGACAGGAGATGATAAGCATGGTTATGCAAACTATTGATAATATTGTAACTTACAGGATATATGGAAATAAGAGGGGTTTGGTATTCACTCCAAGTCGTTTCTATGATATAGGAAGCCAGTTTGCTGTAAGAAAAACCCTTGAGCGTTTGGCTATT
>Ga0154332_108_pt1 | contig 101764 bp, 106 predicted proteins | sample RifGroA2_FD_115860 | JGI IMG/M metagenome (GOLD analysis project Ga0154332, IMG submission 115860) | Omnitrophica WOR_2 bacterium GWA2_45_18 | reverse complement strand
GCTGGGTTTAAACTCAAGGGAAGCCCTTGCTTCCAAAATTAGGACATTTCTATCTTGGTAGAACTAGGACATTTCTATTTTGGCTTGACAGCATTAGAAAATCCTCTTGATATGAATATTACATATATATATAATGAGGCCTCAATATTGAAGGATGATAAAAAAAAGGAGTTGAAATGGGTGCTTTGAAGGTAACAGAGAAAAATTTTGAGAAAGAAGTGTTGGAGGCTGAATTGCCTGTACTGGTTGATTTTTGGGCGGAATGGTGCGGGCCATGTCGGATGATCGGTCCTATTGTCGATGAGATTTCACAAGATTTGACCGGAAAACTTAAGGTGGTGAAGGTCAATGTGGATGAGGCCCAAGAGTTGGCGGCCAGCTATAATATTATGTCTATCCCGACATTGCTTCTTTTCAAAGGGGGAGAGTCGGTTGACCAAATCGTTGGGGCCATGTCCAAAGATCAGTTGTTGGAGAGGATTAACCCGAATTTGTAAGGAATGGATATTCATGCTGATTTATATGTGTAAATCCAAAATCGCTCATGGTCATATAACGGAAGCGGAACTTTTCTATGAGGGAAGCATTACCATCGACGAAGATTTATTGCAAGCCGTTAATATTTTCCCCGGGGAACGGGTGGAGGTTCTTAATATTAATAATGGTAACCGTTTCACCACGTACACGATTGCCGGTAAGGCAAAGGCCGGCCAAATTTGCCTTAACGGACCTGCGGCGCGTCTTGGATTAGTCGGCGATCAAATTATTATCCTCAGCTATGCCCTCCTGGATCCTGAAGAAGCCAGGACATTCTCGACAAAAATTATTCATCTGGATGAGAATAATAAAATCAAATATTGAACGTGTGGGAAAATTTTTCGCTGCGTCATTTTAAACAAAAGCGGTTGGCCGGACTCCAGATTTTTTTATAATGACATGATAGTTTCAAGCTTAAAAATCCGGCTGTACGGTGACTCCTGCCTGCGCAAGAAGTCGATACCCGTCATGGAGACGGGCACCTCGGAGCGCATGTTGATTAAGTCCATGCTGGCGACCATGTATCAACATAAGGGGATTGGTCTTGCCGCGCCCCAGGTTGGGATTAACCAGCGTATTTTTGTCGCTGATATTGGAGACGGCCCTATCGCCGTGATCAATCCTCAAATTATTAGTAAATCAGGAACGGGGGTTTTGGAAGAGGGGTGTCTGAGCATCCCCGGCGTGACTGTGAAAATAAAACGCCCGCAGAAAATTTTTATTAAATATCTTGATGAGCAAAACCGGACGATTGAAAAAGAGCATGAGGGATTGATGGCCAGAGTGATGCTTCATGAAACAGACCATTTAAACGGCAAATTGATCGTCGATTATGCCAGCTTGACGCAGAAACGGAAGTTGAAAAAACATCTCAAGGAACTTGAAGCAATGTCGAAAGAATAGAGAAGACAAGATCTTGGGTTCCCAAATCCGTCATAAAATAACCTTCAAAGCGCAATGATTAAGACAAATCAGGACGTCACGCAAACCTCTCCGGCGCCTCGCCTGCCGGCCTGGTTGCGGCAGGAGATTCCAGATGCGCGTAAGATGAAGGTGATGAAGGGGCTTATTGAAAAATCACGCCTTCATACGGTTTGTGAAAGCGCTCAGTGTCCGAATTTGGGAAAGTGCTGGGGGCGAGGGGTTGCCACGTTTATGATCCTTGGGGAAGTCTGCAGCCGTGCCTGCCGCTTTTGTGCTGTGAAGGCTGGAAGACCCGCGCGCGTAGATCCTGATGAGCCTCGGCAAGTGGCGTTTACCGTCAAACAATTAAATTTAAGTTATGTGGTTATTACGTCGGTGACTCGTGATGATCTTGAGGATGGCGGAGCGGGACAATTCGCGCAAACTATTCAAGAGATCCGGACGCTTTCCCCGAGGGTTAATATTGAGATTTTGATCCCGGATTTTTTGAATAAACCGGAAAGTCTGGAGAAAATCCTTCAGGCCCGGCCGGATGTGGTCGGCCATAATATCGAGACTGTCCGCCGTCTATCGTCTATCGTTCGACCTCAGGCCGATTACGCGAGGTCTTTAGAGGTTTTGAGAACGTTAAAACACGCGGCGGGCGCATCCGTATTAACAAAATCAAGTCTGATGGTGGGGCTGGGAGAAACAGAGGGGGAAGTGGTGGAGGCTATGAGGGATTTAAGGGGGGCCGACTGCGAGATCTTTACCGTTGGACAATATCTCGCGCCATCTTCCAGGAAGCGTCTTATGAAAGTGGAACGTTTTGTCACGCCTCAGGAATTCGACGCATATAAACGATGGGGAGCGGCCTTGGGGTTTAAACATGTGGAAAGCGGGCCTCTGGTGCGAAGTTCTTTTATCGCCGAGGAAGGATTTCACGCGGCGGGAAAGAAAAGAGAGCGACCAAATGACATCTAGGGAAAGAATTAAAAGTGTTTTTTCGTTTTGTGTTCGTATTGGATTAAGTTTAGGTCTTCTGGGGTATCTTTTTACCAAGATAGATGTGAAAGAAACCGTTGAGGTGCTTAGAACGGCCGACTGGACGTATCTTGTTTATGCGGGGGGACTCTTTCTTGTCATCAACGTCGTATTGCTGATGCGCTGGTTTATCTTTATCCGTGCGCTGGACCTCACAGCCTCGGTCGGTCATGTGATCCGTTACTATCTTATTGGTTTGTTTGGAAATCTTTTTCTTCCCAGCGCGGTGGGCGGGGACCTCATTAAAGTGATTGGGTTGTGCAAAAATAGCGCTCAAAAACCAAAGGTTGTGGCCTCAGTCCTGCTGGATCGATTGAGCGGGTTTGCCGGGATTGTGGTTGTCGCTGTCGCGGCTTTTGTTATTGGATACCGCTGGATCAATGAAAGTTCGCTTATCATTCCTATCGTGGCGATGGGGATTTTTTCAGCGGTGTTCATAGCGGTCTTGTTTAATGAAAAAGTTTATTCTTTTTGTTGCCGGATCTTTGACAGGTTGCCTAAGTTCAAGAAAAGCTTGATGGATCTGCATTATGATGTTGTTTTGCTCAAAGAGAACTCCGTGGAAGGTGTTAAGGCTGTCGGCCTCTCCTGTGTCACGCAGAGTATTCTTGCCGTGACATTTTTTTTGACGGCCAAAGCCTTGGGGCAGGATATCCCGATGATTTATTTCCTGGTCTTTGTTCCGATCATGTGCGTGGCCGCGTCTTTTCCGTCGATCGGCGGCTTGGGTGTCCGGGAAGCGGGGGCGGCATATTTGTTCGCTAAAGTCGGGGTTGACTCCGGTATTGCCGTGAGCATGTCGTTAATAAATTTCCTCTTTATGGTGGTGGTCGGTCTCATAGGCGGGATTGTTTATGTCTCTACATTATCTTCTCGATGGGTGCAACATTCTTCATCAGATGCCCGCGTCAGCGGCGCTGGGTAAGTTTGAGGATGAACGCGGTAAGCTCATTCAGTTTATGGACATCTATAGACCGCAAGGGAGCCTGAAGAATGAAGTAACGATTGTCTTTGATGGCCGGCCTGGTCCGGCGCGGACGCTCCCAACCTGTGGTCTAAGAGTTATTTTTTCGGCGGAGGAATCGGCCGATGCCCGTATCCTGGCGATTGTCACCGAGTCGGTGAATAAAAAAAGGATTATCGTTGTCACGGATGACAGGGATGTTCGGTACGCGGTTCGTGCCTGTGGGGCCAAGGTCATGGCGGTAGAGGAGTTTTTAGCCAAGACACCTAAGGCAAGAAAAGCGGTTGAAATAAAGAAGGCGAGCGCCAAAGAGACGGAAAACACGAAATATATTTCTAAAACGTTAGAATCAAAAATCACGGCGGAGTTTGAGAAAATTTGGTTAAATAAAAAAAATCAAGACTGATTTTCGCAGATTGTACGTAGGTCAATCACTCTGGGGCTATAGGTTTTATATGCGCGTGCTTAACAATTTTTTATTCAATGGGATTATCGGCTTAGGCAACGCTCTGTGGTTTTTGGGAGAGATTATCGGCCATATCGTCCGATGCCGTATTCGCGTCGGGGATGTTTTCAAGCAGGTTTATGAGCAGGGTCTTCAATCGGTTGTTATCATCGCCTTAACCTCGTTGGCCTCAGGTCTTGTGTTGGCTTTGCAGGGTTATGTGGCTATGTCGCGTTTCGGGGCAAAAGAATATGTGGCGCACTTGGTCGCCTTATCTCTGGTGCGGGAACTGAGTCCCGTTTTTACAGCGCTTATTTTTTCCGGAAAAGCCGGGGCGCGTATTACAGCCGAATTAGGCGCCATGAGTGTGAATGACCAAATCCTGGCGACACGGACCCTGGGGGTTGATCCCATCGAATTTTTAGTGGTTCCAAGGTTCATGGCGTGCGTCGTTGTTTTGCCCATTTTGGTCATTATTTCAGAATTTGTCGGCATCGCCGGCGGGTACATGATCGGTGTTTATGAAGCGAATATTCCGGGGACGTTTTATATCAATCAGACGATCCGGGCTGTTCAATATGTGGATTTCTTCAGCGGGTTTATTAAGGTTTTCTTTTTCGCCGTCCTGATTGGATGGACCTGTTGTTACCAGGGGTACAATACTCAAGGCGGATCTTTGGGGGTGGGGAAGTTTACCACCAAGGCCGTTGCGTTTTCTTATATCTTTATTATTGTTTCGAACGCGATATTGACTAAAATTATTTTAACGTTTTGGGGATAAGGGGGAGGGATCAAAATTGTCGAGATATCTTTTGAGGCCGGTTGTTTTCTTTCTTTTGATACTCCCGCTGACGGGATGCCGGAGCACGACGGGTAATGTGGGAAATGTGCAAAGCTTCCCGGTGTTATCCGTAGAACCTGATTGGATCAGGAATGGCGAACCGATTCTCTACGAAGCGGAAAGCTGGTTCCCGGCGGATGATATTGAGAGCTTGTTGGACTCCGAGGTCCTCCTCCTGGGGGACTATCGCGGGACTCAATTTTTTGCCGATAAGGTTGATGTGCGACCCTATGAACGGATATACACAAAATTCGGCAGGAATAAGTTTAGGTATTTCACAAGAAAAGATAACCTATGATCCGGATCACGCATTTGTCCAAATCTTTTGGAAGTCAGATGGTTTTGGATGACATCAGTCTGGAAATTCAAGAAGGGGAGCTCCTCGTCATTTTAGGGGAAAGCGGAACAGGGAAAAGTGTCCTTCTCAAGCATTTGATCGGGTTGTTACGGCCGGATCAAGGAAGGGTTGAAATAAACGCGACCGATATCACGGTTCTCCCTGAAAAAGAGTTGTTGAAGATCAGACAAAAAATCGGCTATCTTTTTCAGGAAGGCGCCTTATATGATTTTATGAATGTTTTTGAAAACATCGCCTTTCCCTTAAGGGAACATACGACGATGGATGAGGCGGCGATCGCGCAGAAGGTGCGCGGGGTTTTGAAGCTTATTGATTTACGCGATGTTGAAAGAAAATATCCTGCTGAACTCAGCGGCGGGATGAAGAAAAGAGTAGCGTTGGCCAGGGCTATTATTTTGGATTCAAAAATATTGTTCTGTGACGAACCGACCTCGGGTTTGGATCCCATTAGAAGCCGAGATATTTCCGACCTCATAAGAGATATTTCCAAAAGGCTGGGTTGTACTACGGTTGTGAGTTCGCATGATATTCAGAATTCCTTCAGAATCGCGGATCGATTAATCCTGATTCGCGAAGGAAAGATCGCGGCCTCAGGGACCCAATTTGATCTTAAGGCCTCCAACGATTTTTTTGTCAGGGAGTTTATTCAATAGGATAGAGAGCGGGAATGACTATGGATAAGAAAGAGTTAATAAGGAAGTTCGCGGCCGGCCTGTTCCTTTTGATAGGGATAGGGCTGATTTTTGTTTTTATTTTTACTATCGGGAAGGATAAGGGTTTTGTTCAGCAGAAGTTTAAAGTCGTTGTTTTGTTTCGTAACGTCGGAGGTTTGATAGAAGGGGCGCCTATCCGGTTGTCAGGGGTCAATGTCGGGACTGTGGGGAACATTGATTTTCTTGAGGGAAATATTCAGGGACGGAGGGTGAAGGTGACGCTCAATATTTATGAAAAATATAAAAAACAATTAGATAAGATCGCGCGTTTTGCGGTGCAGACAGAAGGGATCCTCGGGGAAAAACTGGTTGAGATTACGGTAGCGGAGAACGGGGGGAAACTTAATTTGAATGAGCCGATTATCGGCGAAGATCCTCTGGATGTCCAAGGCTTGGCCGAGGTCTTTGCCGGTGCCGCGGAATCTTTTACCAAAACGTCCCAGGAATTAAGCCAAATTGATATTGTGGAACTTTCTCAGGTCATGAAAGAATCTTCGGCGGCGCTTTTAGAGACGGCTAATGGCGTCAATGCTATTATGAAAGATTTAAAAGTCGTTACGCAAAAATCCAAACGGTTGCTGGATCGCATCGAACAAAGGATCATTGAGGGAAATCTGTTTAAAGTGTTCTGATGGCGTATGCCGCTGAGGATCGTTGGCGGGGGGTGCGTCTCAAGAATACCTGCTATTCAGGAAAGGGTTAACGGATGGGTGAAATCAATATAGGGGGAGTCATGATCCCGCGATGGGTCCTTATTCCCGTCATGTTTTTTGTTTGGGTGACGGGTTTGCTTTTTATCAAGAATGTTGCTTTTAGAGCCGTCCGCCGGATTACCAAAAAAACAACGACGCGCCTTGACGATATTTTTGTCCGTTCGGCGGGCTTTCCTGTGACCCTGCTTATTGTTGTCAGTGGCGGGGCCTTGGTGGAACATCTCATGCCGTTGGCGGTTGAGGGGCAAATCACGTATTATTTTGTGACGGGATTCAAGGCGGCAATGGTGGTGGCGGCGATTTTATTTGCGGACAGATTTATCAACGGTCTGACCCGTGAATATGCCGACAGAATTGAGATTCTCAAGACCTCAGGGGTTGTCGTTAGAGGATTTGTCCGGTTGGGTCTCTATGGATTAGGCTTTCTTATTTTATTGGATAGTTTTGGGATTTCGGTCACTCCTATCCTTGCCTCCCTGGGGATAGGTTCTTTAGCCGTGGCCTTGGCTCTACAACCGACCCTGGAAAATTTCTTCTCGGGTCTGCAGATTATTGTCGACAAGCCGGTTCAATTGGGGCATTTTATTAAACTGGATTCAGGGGAAGAAGGGTATGTTTATAAAATCAGTTGGCGGTCCACATGGATACGGATGCTTCCCAATAATGTGGTTGTTATCCCCAATAATGTCCTGGTCAATTCGAGGATAATTAATTATTATTATCCCGATAAGGAATTGGCTGTTTTGGTTGAGGTGGGGGTACATTATGGATCAGATTTAGAACACGTGGAACGCGTGACCATAGAGGTCGCGAAAGAAACGATGCGGGAAGTGTCCGGAGGGATTGAAGGTTTTGAGCCGGCGATTAAATATCATACGTTGGGTGATTTTAGTATTCATTTTACGACTGTCATGAGGGCCAGAGAATTTTCCGACAGCTATTTAATTAAACATGTCTTTATCAAGAAATTAATAAAGCGTTATGTCCAAGAAAAGATCGTCATCCCGTATCCTACGCAAGCCGTCAATTATACTCAGGAAGATTTTTTTAAGAATATTCATAAAGAAAATGACTGATTTTTCCAAGAAAGTAATGAAACACGAATTGTGCGCAGGTCAATAATCTATTGAAAGGAAGGTGAGGGGCGTATGTTTATTATGGGTAATTTTATCATTGCCATTGCCAAAATTTTGGATATTGTTTTGTTCTGGTGTTACTGGTTGATTTTGATTAGGGCCCTCATTAGTTGGGTTAATCCGGATCCGTTTAACCCGATTGTGCAGTTTCTCATGAGAATGACAGAGCCTTTTTTGGCGCCGATCAGGAGATTTTTGCCCTCCAGTCCGATTGATCTCTCCGTGGTGGTCGCTTTCTTTGTTATTATTTTTTTGCAGACATTTTTGGTTGCCTCATTAAAAGATATAGGTTATTATATGCGGCAGTCAAAATCAGAACCCGCCATCCAGTCGTCAGAATATAATGACCGTAAGCCTTTTGAGGATGAGAAGATGGTTAGATAAAGTAAGCACCGTAATGCGGATTTATAAAAAATGAAAGTGATAAAGGAGTTGTTGAGATGTTTGACAAAATGAAAGAACTGATGGAAATGAAGAAACAGGCCGATAAGATCAAACGAGAACTGGATTCGGTCAGCGTTGAGGCCACGGATATTCGAGGCATCAAGATTGTGATCAACGGCTCGCAGAATGTGCAATCCATAGAGATTGATGAAGCTCTATTGGTTGCCGGTAATAAAAAGAGATTTGAGGCGGATTTAATGCGCAGTGTTAATACCGCAATCAGAAAATCCCAAAACTTGGCGGCCCAGAAGATGAAAGCCGTCATGCCGGGTTTCCCTGGTTTATAATTCATTAGCACCTTGGACAACGTGTCCTGGGGACTTAATCCGGGCTGACAACTTATCTTGCGGCTAAGAATATTTAAGTCGTTAGCTCATCAAAAGGAGGAAGTGAATGCCTTACGATAAGAATCTTGATGTGGAATCTTTTAAGGAAACGAAAGAGTTTGAAGGAACGCGGATTACAGTCGGTATTTTCTCATATAATGACGGGCCCAAAAAACTTCAGGTGACTCGCGAGAACAGAGATCAGAGTGAAGAATGGCGGTTTGCTAAGCTGGGCCGTATGACAAAACCAGAGGCCAAGGAAATTATTCCCATTATGCTTAAGGCAGTTGAGGGGATGTAATCGGGGCTGACGACCAAAGTGTTTTATTATCTTTGCGGAAGTCAGTAATAGATATAACAAAAAAGCCAGGCGCCTGGCTTTTTTGTTTAACCGAAATTTTTTAGGAGTCAGAGATGAATGAGGTGTACTTAACAAAAGCCGGTTATCAGAAATTATATGATGAACTTGATCGGCTCAAGGTGGAGAGGATCAAGATCTCTAAAGCGATTGAAGAGGCGAGATTGCAGGGAGATATCTCAGAGAATGCCGAATATGATGCGGCCAAAGAGGCACAGGCCCATAATACCGCCAAGATCGCTGAGTTCGAAATGAAACTGGCTAAGGTAAGAATCATCGAGAATGAAAATATTCCCTCGGATAAAATTTATATTGGAGCCATTGTTACCATGAAGGATCTTGATCAGGAAGAAGAGCTGCAGTATATGTTGGTCTCTCCTGAAGAGGCGGATTATGAGGCGAATAAACTTTCGATATTTTCTCCGGTTGGAAAGGCTTTGATGGGCCAATCCGAAGGCCAGCAATTGGAGATCAAGGTCCCTGCCGGGGTTTTAAGATACATGATTGTTAAAATAGAACGTCCCTAAGGCAATTTATTCACTTCCGCAAAGGTCAATCATCCTGCCAGAGAGAGTAAAAGACCCAAAACAGGACCATGGGCAAGACAGCAAAGAGTATGCGATGCAAAGAAACCTGTAACCACCAGCCAATCTCAAAATACGTGTTTACTAAGTAATAAAAGGTAATGATCAGTCCATAGCTTATCAAGAATCCAGGGAGGATAATAAGCCGTGGATGCAGGCATTTCCATTTACTCAAGATTAATCCCACCATTGCCGCGAGCCATAGCCCATGCCATTTGTGTTCGAGGTATTCAGGCGCTATTCCGGTATGGAATGATTTGAAGAAAACAAACACATTCCAGAGCGGCATTCCTAATTCAAAAAAATAAAATCCGAGGATCGTTTTAATCCTAAGAGGTGTTATGGGTTTTTCCGCTGAAGAAAGACCGTTAATAAAGGTAATGTTGTCTGGAGCATAAAATAGGTTAAAGACAAGTGCAGGAAGAAACCCGATGAAAGCGCCTGTCAGAAAAGTTCGGATCATAGGAAAGGCACCTTTTATTTTTTCAGGAGGCGCTCCGTTACAGACCGATGGGGTTTTCCAAATGAGAAATGGAACAGCCAAGATTAAAAGAATCAGTGAAGCGATGAGGCCTTCACTCTTTGTGAAACTTAGTAAACCTGTAAAGAGACCGGCTAGGAGCGCCAACGACGGGCAGTTATCGTGTTTGGCTTTGATCAGACAGAAGAGACTCGCGAGAAGATAAAATCCCAGCACATGGTCACAATACTGGCTGAGCGATAGTTTATTAAAAAGAGGAAGTGTCAGTAAGACAAGGCTGGGAAGAAACGCGTAGGGGCTTCGGGTTAAGTCCTTGAGACCGCAGTAGAGCAGTCCTAAAGAGAGCAGGGTGAACAAAAATGAAGTGAAAATTGGCCCATCAAAAGTCGCTTGATTAATACAGAGCCAACTCCAGACGTTGAGAAGAGGCAAGAATAACGGGTAATGGGGACTGGATCGCCAAAGAATAGGGCTCAAGAGATTTTTCCAGTGCTCTCCACCGAGAAATAAAAATTTAGCTTTTAAATTCCAAGTCGACCAGGCGTCCCAGCCGCCATAAACGTAAAAATGGGATTGATACCATAAAGGGAGCACCATGAGGATAAGTAACAAGACGGTGAGGCCCGCCTTGAATGGAGAGCATGTGGGAAAAAAGAAAATCTTTTTTGTTTGGAAACAACCCTTAGCCCTCGAGAGGCGGTGGGGATCTGTGCGTCGTTGATGAATGAACATATTCATAAGAAGAAGGATGAGGAAAAAGAAGATATGAAAGGCAATAACAAAGTAGCGGTGGAGCTGGTTAAAGACGATAAAACTAATGAATGTCAATTGGGTGCTGACCGCCAGGCCTAAACCAAAAGACAAGATCAATTTAAGGGAAAGAGCGATCTTCCGTTGGGGTTGAATAAGTAAGGTCAACAACAAATATCCAATGCCTAGGGAAATAAGGTAAGGAAGGTAGGTTAAAAGTGTTGGCAGTAACATCGACAACAGCGAACTCCATTTCTATATCGAATAGGATTTTCTCTAAAAATGTGAACCGGGGTTAGCGAAGATATCTTTCCTTGCAAGGATGACTCCGAACTGATTTCTTCGCCAAGGGGCCGCTCCAATCTTTTCCATTTCTTGCCAAGCCACCGATTCTTTTGAGCAGAAGAAAATAATATATTCATGCTCCAGATTGTTTAAATCAAGAATCGTAGGGGCCAAAATGAATTGGGCATGAGAAAACTGCTTGCTGTGTTCTTGTTGGTTGAGATCGTTATCTGTGTAGTAGCCGACGATTTCCTCCCCCTTCACAAACTCTTCCAAGCCTGCAAATTTATAACCGATGTTTTGGTAAGGAAGAACTTTCTTGAACATGTAAACGTCTTTGACGGTCTTTATTAAATCCACGGCATTGAATAAGGTGATGGCCAACAGGCAAAGGACAAAGAAAAATTTGGAAAAACTCCGAGGTTGTCGAGGGGGAAAGGTCAGTTTTATATTGGATACGAGTGACATAGTTAAGTAGAGATAAAATGGTTAAAACGGTCGAAGGTTTATTTTCTCTTTCAACATTGCCGTAGGATCATTCCTGTTATTCCGTTGGTCCGTTTGTTTCAAAGCCTTAAGCTCTGAATAACTTAAAATAAGAAGCAGACGAACCGCGGCATAACCATTTCTTAAATGGGTTGTTATATCATAATGGTCGTGTCCTGAGCCTAAAAGGATTTGTTTATAAATCATGGAGGTATTTATTATTTTGATGTTAACTTCCGGCTGAGTGGTCAGGGCCTTTTGAAAAGACTCAACGGCTTCAGAATAACGGCCTTCTTTGTAATCAATGAGGCCAAGATTGTAGTGTGACCAAAAGAAATGAGGATTCAGTAAAGCGGCTTTTTTGTAGGCCTCCAAGGACTTCTGTTTTTCCCCGGTGTGGTAATAACAAAATCCCAACAGGCCATAGGCCTCAGCCAATTGAGGCATGTAGAGAACCACCTTTTCGTAGTATTGAATGCAGCCTCGGAGTTTCTTTTTGTCGGGGACTTCCTGGTCATCCATAATTCCTGTGAGATGGACAAAGGAAGGCAGAAGCCGGTTTAATACGGTGATCTTGGCCGCGTTCAGGCTTTTAGGATGATCGATCGTTGCGTGAAAGAATACCCAGGCGAACAGATACAAGATCATGACACGGTTTCCATAAAACAGGAAACGAGTTATCAGAAGACTGTTCTTCATGATTTTCTCAGGGAGAATGTTATCCATAAAAACAAAAGGCTGATCAATAGGAAATAAAATAGAGCTAATAACACGTAATTCATAAGATAAGCCCCAGAAGTGCCGAAATGAAAATAGACGACATTTTCTCCCGGCGGAATCCAGAGGCCTTTAAAAGCAATGTTGGCTCGTTCCACAGGGACAGGTTGCCTGTTAACAAAGGCCTGCCACCGGCTGTCAAAGGAGTCATTATAAACAAGAAATTTACGAGACGGGAAATTGGTTTTTACTTTTATTGAGTTCATATTGTAGGACAACAAACGGAATTCGGGGGCGTCTTTTTCAATAACCAAGGCTTCCTTAGGAACGTCCCGGGAATCCGCCCCATCTTCCCCGGAAGAAGAAACAAAGGCCACGTTTCTTTGTTCAGCGAAAGCTTGCTCGACTTCTTTAAAGCTCAAATTCTTATCGGAAATGTTTTCGGTGCGGTCATAAAGGATAAATTTATGACTTAGATATTTTCCAAAAATTGTATAATCCAGCCGGCTGTTGGCCAAGTGGTACCACTTTGTCCCGAAATATATTTTTTGTGTGTGGTCAGGACTGTGGGTATAACTAAAATCCGTGAACGGCCGGTCATACGTGGATGGCCCCGCGTAGGACGGGGAATTGAGGCTGAGATGATAATAGACTTCTGTCGCGGGAAGGAAAACGAGCCCTAAGAGAAAGATCAGGGTTGAGATTTCTTTACTGATCAATCTTCCATTGAAGATGAGGATAAAGAAAATAAAACTGAAGCAAATGGTCAAAAAAGAGGTGAGAGACGCCGTCTTGGTGAAGATTGTAAGGAGAAAGCCAATGAAGTGAACGGCCAGGAGAAAAGCCATCGTTAAAATGTTTTCTTTTTTTGTGGTTGGACGATGAGTTAGGATTGAACGGAACAATTCCGTGACAAAGAGAATCAATAGAGGGAGAAGGATGAGCCAGAGAAAAAAGTGTGAATTTCTGAAATACTTAAAAAAGAAGACATGCGTGTATAAATAGGAATAAATAGGTAACTGAGGGGTGGTGATGAGAAAGACGAGGAGGCTCCAGATGAAAAACAGTAGAAGTTTTTTGTTAATTCTGCTCATCGCCCCGAGGCTGAATATCAGATAGGCAAAGAGGGGGATATATAAGACTTTAAAGTGCATGTCCGGGAGATTGGATAAAAGATAAGAAAAATATACCTCCTCACCGATGCTCCATTCGGTAATTTTATTTATATTGACCTCGAGGGCGTTTTGAGACGAGGAGGCGTCTGCTCTAAAGGGCAGCGTGAATTCGCCTCTGGATGATTCGTGAAAAAATGTAATGGAAGGCAGGGCGGATAAGAGAAGGGCCGCCAGGCAGAAGCCCGCGAAGATTTTGTTGTGGTTGAGAAAAGATAGATTCCTTCGGCAGATGGTTAAGAAATCCTGGAAGAAAATAATAATAAAACAAAAGACAAAAGATAAAAAGATAGTGGCGAAATAAAAGGGAATATACGTGGTCATGAGAAGCATGAAACAGAAAATCAGGCCTAGAAAAGAATGTTTTTGCGGGTTTCTGGAGAAATCCACCAGAAAAAAGAAAAACCAAATCATGGGGACGAATATGAGGTGGAGATAGGAGTCGAAGAGATTTGTCCCCAGAGAAGAGAACAGGAGAAGGAGGTAAGCCAAAAAAGCGGACTTTGTATCCCGAAAAATTAAGTGCGCCAGTTTATAGAAACCAAATATGCCCAGAAAGTAGTATGCGCCTAGAAAGGCAAGATAGGCCAGCGTGTAGTTGAGGCCCATCCCTTGAAGAATAAGAATAAAACCATAAAAAGGATTATAAGCGCCGATTCGGCGTAAAAAGAAATCGTTAGGCGCGCCTGATTCCCATGTCGGGTTCCATAAAGGAAAGACCCCGCGGCTCACATTATCTAAAAAGAATTTGATTTGTTCGTAGTAGGATACCGCGTCGTGAACGAGGGCTAATTTGGCGGAAAGAAAATCGCGGAACAAAAATACCCATAAAAGAAAAGAAAAAATAATGATCCAGTAAGGATTTTTAATATGAGGCAGGAAATGGGGATGTTTGGGCGGCATCATGGCTTTTTCTTTGAGCGTGGATTCGGTGATTCCGGTTTCGTATGTTCAGGCAGACGCCAGAAGGTGTAAAAACAACAAAATAGAAGGGAGGGGAGTAAATAAAAGAATATTCTTCCCAGCGTGCTTTTGAGCCGCCAGGCAAGATCGAAATTGGCCGTTGTCAGATAAATAATGATGACGACGCCCCCATAAACGATAAAAAATAAAGACAGAATCTTACGTTCTTTATAGAAAAATTTTTGGAACCCGGCAAAAAATATAAAAAGGATAAATATCCATATGTGACACCAGCGTTCATGAAGAATCTCGCGCCCCAAGGCGGAAAAAATGAGCCAGACGCCTTGTCCATTAAAAAATCTTAATTCTCTGGCGGCGTAGTCGATCAGAATGTCCCGGTTGGGCGGCGCTAAAAACAATTTAAAAAAAATGGTTGTCCAGATTGTCAAGATAAGCCCGATGAATATTCCTTGAAGTTGTTGGAAGGAACTCTTTTGATCTTTCTCTTTATTCCAAAGAAGATAAGCCACAAGCAAGCTTATCAGGACCATCATCATGACGAGACCTTCATTTTTGATGAAGGTCAATAATCCAAGGAGCATACCCAGCAAAACAGCCGAGCCGGCGTTTTTTGTCGTAAGCATTATCATGGCGATGATCAAACTGGCTAAGAGGTAGAAGGCCAGAAGAATATCGGCATATTGGGCGGTGGCACAAAATACATAATAAGGATGCAGGAGCAGGAGGCTGGAGGCCAGAAGGGCGATTTCTTTTTTAATAAATTGCCTTAATCCGGCGTAAAGCAGGATATTACACGACATAGCAAACAGTACCGCCGTAGTTAAGCTGATCTGTTGAAGCGGAGCTCCGGAAAAGGCGTGAATCCACACATTGATAAAAGGGAGAAGGAGGGGATAGTCCGGTTGGGTGTGCCAATGGAGTTTATCAAAGATACTACGCCAGGAATCTCCGCTTAAGACAAGGAATTTTGTCTTCATATTCCACAAGGCCCACGCGTCCCATTGTCCAAAGGGATGTTTGGAGGCTATAAAGTAAATCACAAAAGACAGAACGGTCCACAGCGCGCAAGCCGCCAAGTCAATCAGAGGCGGATTATCCCAAGAGACGGGGGGAATAGGGGTATTGTTTTGTTTTTGATGAAAAAAGAGGTTGAGCAAAAATAACAACATCAGGAGCCCGAGCATAAAACAGGTTATGGCGGGTGGATTAAACTTGTTGAACAACAGGAAGGACAGAAATGTGACGGCGGCGGAGAATCCCAACCCAATACCGACAGCCAGAGGCACGATCAAGAGGAAGGGGATTTTTTTTGAGTTCCGCGTAAGAAGATGAAGGATGAGAAAACCCATGAGAAACGATATAAAATAGGCCAGTAAAAACATTATTTTCTCTTTTGCGCTAAAATTTTTTGATATTCATTATCTTTGATGGGAACCGCGTTGATTTTCTTCAAGACATAGTTAAGGTAAACAGGGCTGGTGTAATCCAATATAACAAATTGATGGTCGGCATTATTAAGATCCAGGATCGTAGGGGCCAGGAAATATTGGGCTTGAAGGAATTCGCCTTCATTTTTTTCAGGAGAAGTATCTTTATTAGTAAGAAAGCCGGCCTCCTTGACGCCGTGCAGGATTTCTTGAAAGTCCGCGTATTGGGAGCCGGGTTCAACCACGGCGATTTTCTTCCCGGCTTGAGTCATAACGTAAACGAATAGAAAGAAGGCATTGTAACAAACCAAGAATATAGTCGCCGTTAGGAGGATTGTTTCTAACTGAAGGCACTTAGTGAGGAAGCGTTTCATCTTAGGAAATTAAGGGTTTTTAAAAAGATTTTTTTATGCTGGATTCAGCTTAGAGCGACATTATACAACTAAGTTTCTTATCGGGGAAATCTTTAAATAAAACTTTCTAATCCATTTGGAAATCAGTATAATACCCGCTGTTTACCAGGGAAAGAATTCACAAGTCGGGAGGGGTTTGATTGGTTAATGTTGGTATCATAGGCTGCGGCCATTGGGGGCCGAATCATATAAGGATTTTTTCTCATTTGCCGAATTCCAAGGCCTTTATGTGCGCGGATTTGGATGAGAAGCGATTGAAAGCGATTAAAGACACGTTTCTGAATATCCACATTACCACGGATTATCAAGATATTCTGCGAAGCCCTGATATTGATGCCGTGTGTGTCGCCTCGCCGACAAACACTCATTTTCGGTTGACCAAAGAGGCGTTGGAACATGGGAAACACGTTCTTTGTGAAAAACCCCTGGCTCTTTCGGCAGGAGAATGTCGGGAGTTAAAGGAATTGGCGGCCAAACAAAAGAAGTTTCTTATGGTGGGGCACGTCTTTCTTTTTAATTCAGGCATTGTTTGGCTCAAGGATTTTATTCAATCGGGCGGGTTGGGGCGGATTTATTATGCCTATTCGACTCGAACCAATCTCGGGCCGTTCCGGTATGACGTTAACGCGTTATGGGATTTGGCGCCGCACGATATCTCCATTTTTAATTTTTTGTTTAATAGCCATCCTGTGAATGTCTCGGCCAGGGGGCAGAAATGTCTCGGGAATTCTTTGGAAGACATCACTTTTGCGACGTTGGAATATGCCGGAAATATCACGGTGAATATCCATATCAGTTGGCTTGACCCTCGCAAGGTCAGGCAGATCACGATCGTGGGCGATAAGAAGATGGTGATTTGGGATGATTTGGATAATGTCGGGCCGATTAAATTGTATGATAAACATGTTGAAAAGACAGCGGTCTTTTATGAAACGTACGGGGAGTTTCAGTTATTATCTAATGAAGGCAGTATCACGATTCCGCATATAGGTTTTAGAGAACCGCTCAAGGCGCAGGGACAGTATTTTATTGATTGTATCGAGAAAAATATTTCTCCGGATATGTGTGACGCTCAAAAAGGCATGGACGTTGTCCGAACGTTATGCGCTGTTCAGGAATCTGTTGAGCAAAACGGGGCGTGCGTGAGAACTTGAGGAGATGGGATGGGATATTTCAAACATGAAAAAGCTCTGGTTCACGCCGAGGCGAAGATCGGTGATGAAACGAGGATCTGGGCCTTTGCCAATATTCAGGCCGGAGCGGTGATAGGCCGTGGATGTAATATCTGCGACGGCAGTTTCGTGGAAAAAGGGGCCATTGTCGGGAATTACGTCACCATCAAACACCATGTTTCGGTTTTCGACGGGGTCACCATTGAGGATGATGTCTTTATCGGCTCGAACATTGCTTTTATTAATGATCGCTATCCGCGCAGCCATCGTAACGATCCCTGGACGCTGGAAAAGACCCTTGTTGAAAAAGGGGCCACATTGGGGAGTAATGCCGTTGTCCTTTGTGGGATCACTATCGGAACGTATGCCGTTGTCGGCGCCGGGAGCGTGGTCACTAAAAATGTGCCGGCGTATGCCATTGTCGTTGGGAATCCGGCTGAATTCAAAGGATATGCCTGCCGATGCGGACGAAAATTGGACCAGGATTTAAGGTGCGGCTGCGGGCGGCAGTATGCGTTAAAGGGAAAAGAGTTGAAGGGTATTGATCGTTAAATGGATTTTGTGAAGCGTGAGGAGATACGGATCAGGCTTTACGGGAAGAGTGGTTAATTTCATGCGACCTGTTCTTGTTTGTCCGATTGCCTACAATGAGAATGTCAAGCTGAAGAATGCCATTGAGCGTTTCTTGAAAAGCGGCGTGAAAGATCGGGCAGATTATTTGATTATCGATGATGCCTCGGATGACGGCACGACGGAGATGATTCAATCATACGCCGGGCAAGGGGTCAGGACCATCAAGCATGCCCAACGGCAAGGCGTGGGATCCGCGATCCGGACGGGGATCAGATTTGCCCAAAAAGAAGGGTATGACGTGTTGGTTATTATGGCGGGTAATGATAAAGATAATCCCCAAGAGATCCCGCGCTTGATTGATCCTATCATGAAAGAGGGTTATGATTTTGTTCAGGGATCACGTTATAAAGGGCCTACAGGCATAGGCGGGGATATGCCGTTTTACCGCAAGGTAGCTACCAGGGTGCATCCTTGGCTGATGTCTTTGATAACGCGACGGAGATTAACGGATACAACCAACGGTTTCAGGGCTTTTAAACTTGCGTTCTTTGAGGATATACGTATGAATATTGATCAGGCGTGGTTGAATCAATATGAACTGGAGCCGTATTTGTTGTATAAGGCTATCCAATTGGGATATAAATTTACTGAAGTCCCGGTGACGAAAATTTACCCCGCGAAGAAATTGGGGTATACAAAGATGAAACCGTTAACCGGCTGGTGGAGCATATTACGGCCGGTTATTTATTTAGGTCTTGGGATCAAGAAATAGGTGAACGTGCAGGCCATTTGTCATGAAACCTTACAGGGAGAGGACAGAACGATGATCAGAAAATATGTGCCATTATTTTTGATTCTTCTGCTAGCCGGGTGTGTGTATGAGGGAAAGCCGTTAGGTCATTATATTGAGAATCCGGGTTCTTTAATGGAGGATCCGCATTTTGCGGAGTATCAGAAAAATCGTGATGTCTTGGAGAGTGAATATTTGCAGAAAAAGATTACTTACGCGGAATATATGGAGAGTAAGAATAAATTAGATGAAAAATACGCCCAAGAAGTTCAAGAGAGAAACGCCAAAATAATCTCACAGGAATAAGTGAGAAAAAATGTAAGGAGCGATGGAATGAACTGCTGATCAGCGGTCACACCATTTCAGGAAAACTATGCGCCTCTACGGTAAGAATCCAGCCAGCGAGCGGTTAAAATCCAACCCTAAAAGTATCAGAAAGATTTATCTTCAAGAGGGATTCGATGACGCGGCCTATTTCCACATGAAAGCGAAACAGTGGGCTATCCCCGTCATGGTTATTCCCAGATCCCGGATGCTTAAGATCGCCAGGAATGTCAATACCCAAGGCATCTTGGTGGATGTCGAAGATTTTTCTTATGTGCCGTTTGATGAACTCTTGGAACAATCCCGCAAAAAGCGAAGGACTCTTTTATTTCTGGATGAAGTGAATGATCCGCAAAATTTAGGCGCGATCATGCGCTCGGCCGCCTGTCTTGGGAATTTTTCTATTATCCTGCCAACACATGACTCTGTGAGTGTTACGGAAGCCGTATTGCGCGTGGCCTCGGGGGGAGATAATTTTGTGGCCGTGGCGAAAGTGGCCAATTTAGGTCAGGCGATTAAATCGGCCAAGGAGTCCGGATATTTTATTTTTGGCGCTGTCGTTAAAGGCGGTCAGCGTCTGGAGGAAGTCTCCTTGCCGTCACCTGTCGGGCTGGTGGTTGGTTCTGAGCAAAAAGGGATTCGAGATGTCATCTTAAAACATCTGGATTTGCCCGTGACGATCCCGATGGCTGTCGACAGATTGTCGTTGAATGTCGCTCATGCCGTCACCATTTTATGTTATGAAATCACGAGACAAAGGTGGGAACATGAAAAACAAAAAGCCAAGTGATTTCGCGGCTCTTAATCTTTTTGCTGAAATTGGACTGTTGAAGAAAATCAAGCGTAGCGGCTGGTGGGTCGTAGGGATCAAGGATCCGGAAAGTGTCGCCGAGCACTCTTTTCGCTGCGCCATCATGGGATATTATATGGCTCATGAAGAAGGGGCGGATCCGTCTAAGGTTGTCATGATGGCTCTTTTTAACGATATCCATGAGGCGCGTATTAATGATTTGCATAAAATGGGGCATTATTACATAGATTTCAAGAAGGCAGAAAAAAAGGTATTTGAAGACCAGGTCAAGCATCTGCGAAAACCCGTGAAGGAGGAATTAGAGGCTGTACGGCGGGAATATGATCTTCAGGTCACGAAGGAAAGCGTCGTCGCCAGAGATGCGGATATCCTGGAGTGTCTGCTTCAGGCCAAAGAATATTATGATAGTGGGCATGAGAAAGCGAAAAGATTTTTCCAACGGGCCCCGGAGCATCTAAAAACAAAATCCGCCCGGAAAATTTGGAATCAGATCAAACGGTGGGATAGCGGGGAGTGGTGGGAAGAGGTGGTTAAGTTTGAACGTTAGCGAATTAACTAAAGACCAACGACTCAAGACAAATGACCGAGGATCGAGCATCAAGGACAAGAGACAAGGGGTTAAGGACTGTTTCTCTCTGTTCCGGTTCCATCTTTTAAAGATTTTTTGTCTTTGGTCTTTGGTTTTTGGTCTTTTTTTTCTGACAGGCTGCGCCTCGCTGGGCACGTACAATACCGCTACAGGCCGACGGGAGTTCATTATCATCCCTACTTCTTCTGAGGTGGTCATGGGGCAGGACATCCATCGGGATATCCTGAAAGAGAATGAATTATCAAACCGCCAGGACCAGATTGAGAGAGTGCGTCGAGTGGGACAGCGTTTAGCTCAAGTCTCCGATCGGCAGGATTACCAATACCGTTTTTTTGTCATTGAAAAAAATGAAATAAACGCTTTTACGACTCCCGGAGGGAATGTTTATATTTACAGCGGCTTATTGGACAAATTAAAAACAGATGATCAGATCGCCGCGGTATTGGCTCATGAAATCGGGCATTGTGCCGCACGCCATACAATCAAGAAGTTTCAGGCCGCGGTCAGTTATGACCTTATAGGCAATATTATTTTAAGCCAGGTGGAAACGAGTGATCAGATCAAACGCATCGCTTCTTTGAGTTCCGGGGCCGTCATGAGCCTCGTTTTTTCAGCTTATGGCCGCAAGGATGAATATGAGGCTGACCGGCTCGGCGTTCGATATATGTATTTGGCGGACTATGATCTCCAGGGGATGATAGAAACTCTCCAAGTCCTTAAACAGGAATCAAAGGGGGAGGATGTTCCGCTTATCCTGCGGACTCATCCGTATCTGAATGACCGACTCGAAGCGGTTAAAAAAGAAATAGATAACGTAAAGACCCGATATGAATAGGTTCTCCAAAATCATGCACCAAACCACAAAAAAACCTCAAATTCGAGTTTTAGATTAAAAAATTAATGATACAATGAAGCCATTACAGCCTCGACAAAAAACGCGATAGGCTCAATATAGAAGACTGTATTTTAAACACGGGAATAGCGATGAAGCGTATAGGTGTTGCCGCGAGCAAGATGGCCAAGGGCAATCTTGTTCTTTATAATTGTTATGTAGTGCTTATCTCATTCTTATTTTCGTTATTTATTTTAATTGTGGCCGGTTCCAGTGTCGTGTTGGCCATTATCATCTTGGCTTATGTGGCCAATGAAATTATGGGTGTTGAGTTGGAGAAAAGCTGGTCATCCATCCTCAGTGTCTGCATGGTTTCGTTGACGGTTATTATTGCGGTATTTAATTTGTTTGCCATATCCCAAAATATAAAACTCCCTAAAAACCAGGATTAATTTTTTTATACTCATTGGCACGCCTATGACTGGAGAAAAAATCAACTATCGTGATTTGATGGATCATTTGCACGATGGGGTCTGTCGTTGTTCCATCGGTTTCAAAGTGGGTGTTCTTTATATGAATGCCTCTATGGGCAAGATGTTGGGATACGCGGCCAAAGAAATAAGCGGGCTAAAGGTGGAGGAAATTTTCGTTGAACGCCGGACTTTCCAATCCTTTTATAAAAAAATTTTAGAAGAGGGAACCGTCAGGAATTTTGAAGTGCGTTTTAAGAAAAAGGAAGGGAAATCTTTTTGGGGATCGCTTTCAGCGGTGGCAATCCGGGACAAGGGCGGTCGCGTCAAATGGTTTGATATGAGTGTCAGGGACATTTCCGCCAGTAAGAGATATGAAAAAGAATTGATTGAATCCAAAGAACTGTTTCAGACCGTTTTTAATAATACCGCCGCGGCCATTACGGTGACGGATCAAGATGAAAAAATCGTGGCCTGGAATCCTTATGCGGAAAAATTGCTTCAGATGACAAAGGAAGAACTTTTTAATAAATCCGTGAAAGAGTTGTACCCGCCGGCGGAATGGAGAAGATTGCGCAATTTGAACATTCGAAAAAAAGGGATGCTGGCGGATATTGACACCAAAATTTGCAAAAAAGACGGCAGCCTGGCGGATGTCAATATTTCTGTTTCTGTTCTGCAGAACTCCGATGGCCAGGTGATCGGCGCTATCGGCATCATCTGTGATATCACTAAACAAAAGGCCGCGGAGAGAAGAATTAAAGAATCTGAAAATAAAATCCGTGTGATTTTGGATAATTCCGCCGTGGCGATCACGTTGACTGATGAAAATGAAAAAATCATTTCCTGGAACAAGTTCACGGAGCATCTCTTGGGGATGAAAAGAAAAGATCTTTATATGAAGCCGGTGGACTCTCTTTATCCCGTTGAGGAATGGCAAATGATACGCGCGGAGAATATCCGTAAATTAGGATCCAAACACCATTTGGAGACCAAGGTTATCAAGAAAAGCGGTGAGATCATTGATGTCGACATATCCGTCAATGTCCTTAAGGACGCCAAGAATAAGATTGTTGGTTCTGTCGGGATCATGCAGGATATTACGAAACAAAAGCGGTTCCAAGAGATGCTTATTCAGGCTAAATTATCCGCCGAGGACGCCAACAGCGCCAAGTCGCTGTTTCTGGCCAACATGTCCCACGAGATCCGTACACCGATGAATACAATCTTGGGAATGATTGATTTAACCCTGGATACACCGTTACTTGAAGAACAAAAGGATAATCTTCGGGTCGCCCGGGAGGCGACGGACAATTTGCTGGGTCTTCTGAATGATATTTTGGACTTGTCCAAAGTCGAGGCCGGAAAGATCAAGCTCGAGAATATAGAGTTTCATTTGCACAATGTGGCCAGAAGCGTGGTCAAGGGGTTATCGGTGCTGGCCAAAATCAAGCAACTCGAATTGATTTTGAATATCCATCCGGATGTCCCTGAGCTTATTGAGGGGGATCCGGTGCGGTTACGTCAGATTTTAATTAATTTGATAAATAATGCGATTAAGTTTACCCATAAAGGGAAAATCACCACAGCGATAAAAGTTTCTAAGAAGAATCAAGAAAATGTTGAATTGGACTTTTGTGTGACGGATGAAGGAATCGGAATCCCTGAGGATAAGCAGGGTAAAATTTTTGAGCTTTTTAGCCAGGCGGATGATTCAACGGCGCGTCACTATGGGGGGACCGGTTTGGGATTGGCCATCTCTAAACGCCTAGTCGAGATGATGGGCGGTCGAATTTGGGTGGAGAGTGAAGAGCATAAGGGAAGCGCATTTCATTTTACGGGTATTTTTAAAGCGCCGAAGCCTAATCTTGCCCTTTCTCGTTCCGGGCCAGGGGATACGGATGGAGCGCAGGTCTCCCAAGAACAACTTAAAGATTTGCGTATCCTTTTGGCTGAAGATAATGTCGTGAATCAAAAAATCGCCGTGCGTATTTTAGAGAAATATGGCTGGCAGGTTGATGCCGTTGACAATGGACAAAAGGTTATCGATATTCTAAATAATAAGCGATTTGATGTGGTTCTGATGGATGCCCAGATGCCTATTCTCGATGGTCTGGAGACAACAAGATTAATTAGAAGGAGTGAACAAAAAACCGGCAAACGTATCCCGATCATTGCCCTGACAGCCCGCGCCATGGATGATGATAAAAAGAAATGTTTAGAGGCAGGAATGGACGGCTATGTCTCCAAACCGATAGATCGGAAAACACTTTTTGAAGAAATTATTAATGTTGTTAAAAAAGGAAGGTCCCATGAGTGAAGAAGTCATCGATGTGCCAGAGTTTCTAGAAAGAGTCCAGGATGATAAAGAGCTTCTTTTTGAGCTGCTTGACATTTTTGTCGGGGATTACCGGGGAAAAAGGAAATCGCTCGGCGAGGCTATTAAGAAAAATGATTATGAAGAGGTCAGGATGATTGCCCATTCGTTAAAGGGGGCTTCGGGGAACGTTTCGGCCAAGGCCCTTAGGCAGACTTTTATCAAGATCGAAGAGATGAGAAAGCAAAATGACTATACAGGCGCAGAAGAGACATTAAAAACCATGGATCAAAGGTTTGAAGAATTGTTGAAACGGATCAGTGTCTTGAAAGAGGAATTAAAGTAAAGAAAATGGCTTTAATTGAATTGCTGAATCGAGGGATTTAAATCCTGCCCTCTGAACCCTTGACTTCAGTGAAAGATTCATTGATATCCAAGAAGTGGCTTCCTATTCGTTTATTGAGTTTTCTTCCCATTGCCCTTATCTTATTTTTTTTAGGAGGGACAACCTATTTTTTTGCCGTTTTTCATCCCTTCGTTCATGATGACGTCGTTTTTATCCAAACGAATCCGCGCATCGCAGAATTCAATCTGAAAACAATTTTTTTCACGACAGTGGCCGGTCATTCCGACACGGCTCTGATCAATGATTATTACCGTCCCTTATTGGAAGTGTTTTACAGGCTTCAATATCAAATATTTCGTCTCAATCCCCATGGTTACCACCTGATGAATATCCTGGTTCATATTCTCAACAGTGTGATGGTGTTTCATATTATTTCCTTTATGGGAAAAAGGAAGAGGGACATGGAGAGCCTGACGGGCAATTCGTCAGAGGATTTCTTGAATCAGGATACGTTATCAACGGCTTTGACATCCTCCGGGGTTCTTGGATCGTTCGCCGGGAACGGATTAGCTTTAGGCGTTGCCGTTCTTTTTCTTGTCCATCCGGTTCAATCCGAAGCCGTCGCCTGTATTTCCGGGATTTCCAATCTATTATTTGCCTTCTTATGTTTACTGAGTTTTTATTTATACCTTTTGACAAAAGAAAACATGGCCGACCTTCGATCGCGCAGAGCGCTTTATTTGTATGGAGGTTCTTTGATGAGCTTTCTTTTAGCTCTTGGGGCCAAAGAGCAGGCCGTTGTCCTGCCGGTGCTTATTGCTTTGTATGAAGTATGTTTCCCCGCGTCTCATCGAGAGAAATGGGGCCGTCCCCTTCTGCAATGGGCGGGGTATGGGGTGGTGCTGGCAGGGTATTTCATTTTCAGAAAAACTATGGTGGGTTTTAATCCGGGTTCTTTTCTGAATTTTAATGATGAGTTTTGGTTACGGATAGAATCTATTCCGCGGACGCTTCTTATGTACGGGTCTCTTATTTTCTCCCCGCGGGATTTACATTACTATCGGAGTACCGACATCCTTCAACCCTTTGCAGGGCCTCTCGTGGGCCTGCTGGGTGTTCTCACGCTTATCGCGATGATTATTTTTTATGTTCCAGTAACCTGCCGGCGCGTACTTATTTTTAGTATGGGCTGGTTCCTTATTTCTCTTTTGCCAACGTTGAATATTCTTCCTTTGATCAATGAATATTCGTACATTTTAACCGCGGAGCATTTTTTATATCTTCCTATGATAGGGATCGTCTTATTTGTGTTGACTGTGGGGCAATATGGATTGAAGCGGATGCGTCCCAAGATAGGTTCTTGGGTGGGGCCCGCGGTGCTTGGCGTGATAAGTTTTATGTTTATGACTTCAACGATAGAACAAAATACGTATTGGCGAGGAGAGATTCCTTTGTTCGAAAGGACTCTGCGCTTTGAGAAATTAGGACGTGTCCATATTTTGCTGGGCAAGGCGTATTATTTTAATGGGCAATTGGATAAAGCGATCGAAGAGTTGGAAAAGGCGCTGCATATTATCCAGGGGTATATCGCGAAGGTTAAAGACGAGAGGGTATTAAATTATTATAGAGGATTGGTTAAAGGGGTCTATTTTGATCTTGCCCATTGTTATGAAGGGCTGGGGGCCAGGACCCAATCGCTGAATCAGTATCTGAAGGCCTCGGCGATCGATCCCAACGACGGCGTTTTACAAAATAATATCGGGGTCAATTATCTTCTCCTTAAGGAGATCGATAAAGCGATGGAACATTTTCAAAAGGCGGTTTCTTTAGACTCAAATGATTTGATGGCCATGAATAATTTGGCTTTGTGTTATCTGGAAAGGAAAGAAGAGGATAAGGCCGAGCAAATTTTAAGAGAAATCTTAAAGAAGAAACCTCAAGACCTCTCAGCGAGGAAGAATTTGGAGAGATTGCTTTCCAGGAAGCAGACCATAGAGAAGAACCCATAGAAGTGAGGTGACAGGGATGTCCTTTGTGAATTTTATAGTTTTGATGGCGATCGTTTTGATTTTGATCCTTCTGGGTGTGCTTTTTTATTGGCCTATAGAAAAGAAAGACGCGAAGAAAAAGAAAATATCCAAAGAGGAAGAGCCGAAACAAAAAGACTGGCAGCAGACAGCGCAGAGGCTTGAGAAACATATTCATGCGTTGCGCGGTGAGTTGGAGATCTCTCAGCAAAAAGAAAAGGCGGGGGAGAAGCAGATTTTGATCGAAAAGGCAAAAAATAAGAAATTAGAAGAAAAAGTGGCGCAGGAGAGGGGTTGGCACGAGACAGAGCAGAAGGAGATGGATAAAAGAATTAAAGAGATGGGGGATTTGAAAGAGGAATTCATGAAACTTCAGGGGATTTTTACCGCTGAACATGCCGTCAATTTGCGTCAGGAGCGCGAGTTAAAAGACCTCAAAAGAGAACGGGATTCTCTTAATGACCAAAGAAGAGCGCTTGAGGCAGAAAACGCGCAGGCAAAAGCGGAGTTGGGGAATTATAAAAAAGACCTGAGTCAATTCAAACGGGAAAATATGGAGTTGATGAAAAAGAAAGAAGATACCGTTTGGATCGCTAAATCGGACTATGAGAAACTTCAGCAGTTAGTCAACGAAAAAGATAAAGAATTACAAAGGATGAAGAGAGAGGCAAACGAATAATAAGAGGGAGAGTATAAGTTAAGATTGAGATAAAATTCATTTTATGTATAATGAAATTGCGTTGAGGGCCTATGAAGTCTGCGCAGGTTGGCGGACAAAAAATATATCCCACTACTCAAGGATGGGGAGAGGAGATAGAGATGTTAATCAAAAAGATTGAAACCGCGTTACTTGATCAAATTTCCAAGGAGGCTCATGCCTCCAATTCCTATTTAGCTATGGCCAGTTGGTGTCAGGTCAAGGGGTTCAGAGGAGCCGCGTCTTTTTTCTTGACGCAATCCGAAGAAGAACGACAACATATGCTGAAATTGATAAACTTTGTCAATGAAAGCGGCGGTCAAGGGATTATTCCGGCCCTCCAGGAGCCTCTAGCAAAATACAAATCTCTTGTGCATGCCTTTGAAGTGGCCTTTGAGCATGAGATCGCCACAACAAAATCCATTCATGAACTTGTTGATCTGACGTTCAGCTCCAAGGATTACGCGACGTTTAATTTTTTACAATGGTATGTCGCTGAACAGCATGAAGAGGAAAGTTTGTTTCGTTCGGTGCTTGACCTTATTCATATTGCCGGGGATGAACAAAGGAATCTTCTTATCGTGGATAATGAAATTGCTAAGATTAGAATTAAAGCATAATAGCGGATCAAAGACGGAAAATGAGAAACAAAGGAACTCTCCACACGGTGATGTGGAGAGTTTCATTTTAGGAGGCTTTTGGATTGATATTAGATGATTTTCAGTTTGCCAAACGGACGGACTGGCCATTGGCATCCAATCAGCTTGGTCATGTCCTGGAGCAACTGCGTAAGGAGAATATTCCTGTCATTGATTTGACTGAGTCTAATCCGACCCAAGGCGGATTTGTTTATCCTGAACAAAAAATTTTGGAGGCGCTGGGAGATGTCAAGAATTTAACGTACACTCCCGCTTCCGAAGGACTTTTAAAGGCCAGGGAGGCCGTCAGCCGGTATTATCAAGAGAAAAGTTTGGATGTGCCGCCGGAGCGGATTCTTTTAACTTCAAGCACATCTGAAGGATATTCTTATCTTTTCCGTTTATTGGCTAACCCGGGTGAGCGTATCCTTTTTCCTCAACCGAGTTATCCTTTATTCCAATTTCTGGTTGATTTAAATGACATAGAAATGGTTAATTATCCTCTTTATTATGCCAAGGGCCGTTGGCAAATGGATTTTGAGCGGTTGGAAGAAGGGATAGATATTAATACAAAGGCCATTGTTATCGTTAACCCGAATAATCCGACAGGATCGTTTTTACGCGCGGAGGATATCAAGGTCTTGAATGCCATTTGCCGTAAGCGCCGCCTGGCACTTATCTGCGACGAGGTTTTTGGGGACTATGTTTTGAATAACCGGGAGAATTATATCAGTCTGGCCGGCAATGAAGAGGCCTTGACTTTTGTTTTAAGCGGAATTTCCAAAACACTTGGACTTCCGCAGATGAAATTATCTTGGATCGTGATGAGCGGTCCGCGCGATTTGGTGCAAGCCGCAAGAGAACGCTTGGAGATTATTTCCGACACGTATCTTTCGGTTAATACCCCGGTGCAACACGCGTTGTCAACATGGTTGCCTTTAAGACAAGAAATTCAAAAGGATATTTTGAACCGTGTTCAACAAAATTACGCGTTTATTCAACATCTGAGTGAGGACTCCTTATATTGCCGATTGCTTCACATCGATGGAGGCTGGTATGGGATTTTAAGAATACCCGATTGGCATAGCGAAGAGGCATGGGTCCTTTTGTTTTTGCGAGAGGAGCACATTTTAGTCCATCCAGGATATTTCTTCGATTTTGAGGAGGAAACCTATATTGTCCTCAGTTTGCTTTGCCCCGTTGATGATTTTCAGAAAGGGATAAGGCGTCTTTTTAAGAGGGTAGAACGCGAGAATCTCAAAAACCTTAAGGCTTGAAAACCCAAGGTGATTTGCTAATATGGTGACAATAAAAAAAGAATCAACTTTATGTCAAAGGAGTTGTCCATGAAGAAACGACCTGATTGGGACGAATATTTTTTGAAATTGGCCATGCTGGCTTCGGAACGGGCCACCTGTCCACGTATGCACTGCGGGTGTGTCCTGGTTAAAAATAAAGATGTGATTGCCACAGGATATAACGGGTCTATTCCCGGCGATCTTCATTGTGAGGATGTCGGCTGCCTTGTTATGGATAATCACTGTGTGCGGACGGTTCATGCCGAGATGAACGCCGTTGTTCAGGCGGCCAAGCGGGGTCACGCGGTTGAAGGCGCGACAGCCTATGTCACCAATATGCCATGCACGACGTGTGCCAAAGCTCTGATCACCGCCGGCATCAAACGGGTCGTTGTTTTCTCTGATTACCATGACACGCTGGCCGTGGAGTTTTTTACCAAGGCCGGTGTCAAGATCGATAAGCATTCGATGCCGTCACAAGATATCGCGTATAATCTTAAAGATTACTCTTCAGCGAGATAATCAACAGGGGTACCTGACTTCCGCAAGTGTAATGGGACACTGTGGTCGTCAACCCCAACGCTCCTCTAATAATTCTTTTTGGTAAATGCTCCGAATGATGCAGAATCTCAAGATATTGATGGCTGATGATGAGCCGGACGTTCTAGCAGTTATGGCCAAGAAAGTGGCGTCCGAAGGATATACGGTCATAACGGCCAGCGATGGGCAGGAGGCGTGGGAAAAAATTCAAAAGGAAATTCCAGACATCATTTTGCTGGACCTGACGATGCCAAAGAAAGACGGGTTTCAGGTTTTGAAAGAGTTGAGAGAAAATCCTCCCTCCAAGAAGTGGCAGCCGGTGATTATTATTTCAGCCAAGCGGGAATTGGAAGATATCCAAAAAGGTTTAGGCATGGAAGCGGATCACTATATCACCAAACCGTGTTCGATAGGCGATGTTTTAAAGGCGATTAAACTGATGGCCAGTCTTATTCCACACCGGGAAATGTAAATTGTTTACCAGCGGTTGGGGACCGCGTTGATGAAAACTATTATTTATATTATTATCCTGGTCATCTTGTTGTTGATCTACGTCTATCATCTTGAAAATAAAACCGTCTTTGCCCCAGCCAGGGATATAGCCTCAACGCCGGCCGCGTTAGGATTTCCTTTTGAGGATCTTTATTTGACAACTGAAGACGGAGTCAAGTTGAACGCCTGGTTTATTCAATCGTCACCTCAGGACGGCACTCTTATTTTTTTACATGGGAATGCCGGCAACATCGGCGATCGGTTGGGGAAGATTGATTTTTTTCATAAGATGGGGTTGAACATTTTAATTTTCGATTACCGGGGTTACGGGAAAAGCGGGGGTTATCCTTCTGAGAAGGGAATCTACAGCGATGCCCGGGCCGCGTATGATTATTTGCTGACGCGTCAAGACGTCGATCCCAGCCGGCTCGGGGCTTACGGGGGCTCTTTGGGCGGGGTCGTGGCGGTGAATTTAGCAACTCAGCGTCGGCTGGCGTGCTTGATCATAGATTCTTCGTTTAGCTCCGGCCAGGACATGGCCAAACACATTTTTCCGGTTATCCCGGGTTTCTTGGTAAGAAAGAAGCTGGATGCCATCGGGAAGATTAAACAGGTGGGAATTCCTAAATTGTTTATTCACAGCATTGAGGATGAAATCGTTCCTTTGGCTTTGGGCAAAAAATTGTATGCGGCAGCGATTGAACCAAAACGGTTTCTGGAAATAGTCGGCGACCATAATGACGGGTATCTTCGCGATGGGGAAAGGATCCGCGACGGCATCAGTCAATTCTTGAAGGAATTAAAATTAATTAATTGAGCGGTGTATGAATGTTTTTTTAAGAACTCATAAAACGAATATCATCCATGCCGACGGGAACCCTGTTTTCCTCAGAGGGGTGAATTTAGGGGGATGGCTGATGATGGAGGCCTATTTTCTTCATGCCCTGAATCGCCCTGTTCAGCATCTGAAAAAAAGTTTTGTGCAGTGTTTAGGGCAAGAGGCCTGGCAGGATTTTGAGGAGAATTTTCGCGGGAATTTTATACGGGAAACGGATATCCAGAATATCGCCGGCTTGGGATTCAATTGTATCCGTCTGCCGTTTCATTACCGGTTGATTGAAAAAAAGCCTTTTCAATATGACACGACCGGCCTGCGGATATTGGATAAGGTTATCCGCTGGGTGGAGAAATATAAAGTTTGGGTTGTTCTTGATCTCCATGGCGCGCCGGGGTCCCAGAATCACGACTGGCACTCGGACAGTGATGGCCGCGCAGATCTTTGGACAAAGAAGAAAAATCAAGAAAGGACCATAGAACTCTGGGCGTTTCTCGCAGACCGGTATAAAAACAAGAAGTGTATCGCGGGATACGATCTTCTTAACGAGGCGGTGCTCGGGGACGCGGCGCAATTAAATAATTTTTACAAAGAGCTCATCAGGCAAATCCGACAAGTAGACAAACAGCATATCCTGTTTGTCGAGGGGAATCAATGGGCCACGAATCTTGAGTGTCTGGATCCAATTGACGATGACAACCATGTTTTGAGCATCCATTATTATGAACCCGTCGAATTTACGTTTAATGCCGTACCGCATCTGAGATATCCCTTGAAGGCGTATGGCCGAAACTGGGACATGAAAAGCATGAAGGCGCATTTATCCAAATATCAGAAAATTTCCCGAGATCGCTCAGTGCCGATTTTTGTCGGCGAGTTCGGTGTCAATGCCCGGTGGGAAAACTCCGGCGAGGAGCGGTGGCTGGAGGATGCTTTAAGCTGTTTTGAGGCCTTCGGTTTTCACTGGACGTACTGGACGTACAAAGCTGTTAAAAATAGTGTCTTTCCTGACGGTCTTTTCAGTTATGTGGAAAATCCGCCGTGGGTCAATCGGCTGGGATCGGTAATCGGTTGGGATACCTACAAATTTCATTGGACCACGCGGAAGAAGGAGATGATCCAATCCTGGCGCACGGAAAATTTCTTAGAGCACGCGTATCTTTTGAAGGTCTTGCAAAAATATGCCCGAGTCCATCATTAGCTTAACGAATCTTCGCATTAAACATCTTGTGAAGCTGCGAACCCACGGGCCCAAAGAAAGGCAAGGGCTGACGATTGTTGAGGGGGGCCGTGAGATTTTGCGCGCCTTTGAAGCCAAAGTCCCCTTTAAAGAACTTTATGTCTGCCGGGAGCAAGGGGAATCTTCCATCGGTCTCGAGGAGATGGGGGGCAAAGAAAGTTTTATCAAAAAGATCGCGGCGCTTAAGGTGCCTGTCTTTGAGGTGTCCAAGTCTGTGTTTGCAAAGATTTCTTACGGTGAACGGAGGGAGGGTTTATTGGCTCTTTGCGCCCCACGCCCGCTTTCTTTAGAGCAGCTTCACCGTAAAGAGAATCCGCTCTATGTGATTGTTGAGACCGTTGAGAAACCGGGTAATTTAGGGGCCATTCTGCGGACGGCTGACGGCGTCGGTGTCGATGGGGTGATTGTCTGCGATGCCCAAACAGATATTTATAATCCTAATGTGATCCGGGCCAGTTTGGGGACGGTTTTCTGCGTGGAAGTGGCGGTGACTTCGACGCGTGAATCGGTGAGATTTTTAAAAGAACGGGATATCAGGATTTGCGCGGCCGTGCCTTGCGCTAAAAATGTTTATTCCCAAGTTAATATGAAGGGGCCCCTGGCGATCGTTTTGGGCAGTGAACAAAAGGGCTTAAGTGATTTATGGGCGTCCCAAGCAGACATTCAAGTGAGGATCCCGATGAAAGGAAAAGCGGATTCGTTGAATGTTTCAACAGCCGCGGCTATTTTGCTTTACGAGGCTCTTCGGCAGAGAAGCTGATGAAATTCCTTGGGCCCATATTGGAGAGAGGGTAGGAACTATGATTACGATGAATAATTTGACCATGGGATTCACGCAACGGACCTTGTTTAAGGATGTCACGTTCAGTATATTCCCGAATGAAAAGATAGGATTAACCGGGCCTAACGGCGCGGGAAAGACCACGCTTTTTTCCATTATCTTGGGCGACATGGAGCCTTTGGCAGGAAGTGTTGTCGTCCAGAAGAATTTGAATATCGGGTATCTTCCCCAAGAGGCCAAGTTCAGTTCGGAAAAGACTGTGATGGAGGAGCTGACGGAGGGAGACATGCGGATTCGAAAGTTAATGGAAGAAAAACGAAAACTCGAGGACGCACAGAAAGCGGACACCAACCGATACGGCGATATTTTGCATGAGTTGGAGGTCATGGGGATTTATGACATCGAATACAAGGCGGAGAAGATTTTGATGGGCCTTGGTTTTAATAAGACGGATTTTCACAAACCGATCGTCCAGTTGAGCGGCGGCTGGCAGATGCGAACGCTTTTGGCTAAACTGCTGACGTATCCCTTTGACCTTTTATTGCTGGACGAACCGACAAACTATTTGGATTTGGCCGCCACCTTGTGGCTTAAGGAATTTCTGGCCGGCTACGAAGGCTCATTTGTGCTTATCTCCCATGACAGGGTCTTTCTCAACGATGTCACCAATTATACGATCATCCTGGACGGGGCTCAGATGACCAAGGTCAAAGGAAATTATGAGACCCACGAAATGCAGAAAGATATTCAATTCAAATCTCTGGAGAGAAGGCAGAAGGTTGTTGAAAAAAAGAGGGAGCAGCTGGAGCGCTTCACTCAGCGATTTCATGCCCAGCCGAACAGAGCCGCGGCTGTGCGTAATAAACGAAAGATGATCGAAAAGCTGGAAAATATTGAACTCCCGCAATCTCATAAAAGTATTGGGCAATTTGAATTTTCTGATATTCAGTCCAGCGGGTACGTCGTGGCACAGCTCAAGAAGGTAAGCAAGGCCTATGGAGAGAAACAGGTTTATAAGGATTTGGATTTTGAGATTATCCGCGGGCAAAAAATCTGTCTGGTCGGGCCTAACGGCGCCGGGAAGTCCACGCTGTTAAAAATGCTGGCGGGCGCCATTGAGGCGGATTCAGGGGAGGTGAAATACGGCCATCAGGTCCAGGTAGGGTATTTTTCCCAGACACGGCTGGATGTTTTAAACCCTTTGCGGACCGTTTTTGATGAAGTGATTTCCGCCGCGCCCCCAGGGACTCCGGCTCTAAAGGTGCGGTCACTTATGGGGTTATTTAGTTTTCACGGGGATGATGTCTTTAAACACATCAAGGTATTATCCGGCGGGGAAAAAAGCCGGGTGATCCTGGCCAAACTTTTAATCAATCCTCCCAATTTTATGCTGTTGGACGAGCCGACAACCCATTTGGATATGGATGGGGTCAAGGCGTTAACGAACGCCTTTCAGGAGTTCGACGGAACAATTTGTTTTATCAGCCACGACCTGTATTTTATCAGAGAGATTGCGGATTGCATCGTCGATGTCCAGGGCGGAAGGGTCAAGGTGTATCCCGGCGGACTTCAATATTATCTTGATAAGAAAAATGAGGTGGAGGCCATGCTGAAAGAAGAAAAAAAACAAATGGACGCGCAGGCCAAACAGCAAAAGAAACAGATCCACTCTCATGGAAAGAATCCGTCGGAGTCTTCCGCTCTAGACGAGCTGGGAGCCCGTCACAAAGCGGCCGTTCAAAGGATCGCGCAGATTAGAAATGAAATTAAGGCCTTGGAGCAGGAGCACAAGGGACTTGAGACCGAAAGCTATGTTAAGGCGCGGCGTCTTTCGGAATCGTATTCAAACAGAGACGCCGAGATTATAAAGGAATACGGGCAGAGACTTAAGTTTATTCAGAAGCGGTTGCGGGACATCGAGACGATCATCCGGGAATTGAAGGAAGAGAGGGACAGGATAAGCAAATGAGGCTCAAGATTGATTTGCATGACCATTATTCCGACGGTCGAAAACTGGAGGCGGCTCTTGTCACGATGATGACAGAGGCTCAGGAAAAAAAAGCGGATGTCCTTGAGATTATCCCGGGTAAGGGGAGCGGTCAGTTGAAGAAATATGTATTACGATTTCTTGAGAAGCAGTACAAAGGGGTGTATCACAGAATTGAAAAAGACGATAAGAATTGGGGACGCGTTTTTGTCCATTTCCGATGGGGGAAAATATGAAGGAAAATATCATTATGGTCATGGCCGGATTAGTCCTGTTCAGCGGTTGCGCGAAGTTGGCTCATCTGGATCAGCTTTTAACTTTAAAGGAGCTTTCTGAAGAAGGGGATGCTCTCCAGAAACACGTTGAGGAGCACGACAAGAAATTTGACCTTATGTTAGCCGAGGTGAAAGCCGATACCCTTAAGACGTATCCCGATGAGAAAAGTTTTTTGGCCGCTTTTGGAGAACCTGTTTATAAAAAGACAGAACGGAAGGACGGCCAGGATGGGGAGGTATGGCTTTACCGTCAGGCCAAGCATACGCCCGATGCGGAGAAGGTCTATGTGTATTTTAATGCGTCGGGAAATTTGCGGGAATGGCGCCACGTTCCGTCAAATTCAAGATGATGTCCCATTCTCATGGAATTGATTCTGAAAAATATCTATGACCGGCTTTTTAAAGTCTTCGGGCCTCAGCATTGGTGGCCTGCCGAGACGCCGTTTGAGGTCATCGTCGGCGCAGTCCTGACCCAAAATACCAATTGGGGAAATGTTGAGAAGGCCCTCAGCAATTTAAAAGAAAGACAATGCTTATCTTTCCGGGCCATTCACGCCCTAGCGCATGCCCCGTTAGCCTCTTTGATAAAACCCGCCGGCTATTTTAACGTTAAGGCCAAACGGCTTAAGAATTTAATAAATTTTATTTTCGAAAATTATGACGGAAGCCTTCAGAAAATGGCGCGTGATCCCTGGGATTCGTTGCGTCAAAAACTCCTGGGGGTTAATGGGATTGGACCTGAGACCGCGGATTCCATATTGCTCTATGCCTTTGATAAGCCCGTTTTTGTGGTCGACGCCTATACGAAAAGGGTTTTGTACCGGCATAACATCGTTGCCCAAGAGACGGACTATCACGCGATCCAGGATGTTTTTATGCGTCACCTGGACCACGATAGCAAGATGTTTAATGAATATCATGCCCTCCTTGTCCGTCTCGGCAAGGATTATTGCAAACCGTCACCGCTTTGTGAACAATGTCCCTTGAATGATTTGAACTATTCCCTGGTGAATAAATGCTGCCATTGTCACAAGGCGCTTTTTCGAAAGACAGAGCGTATTGCCTTCAAAAGATCGACGGATTTCTTAAAAGGGGACGTTAAAAGGGGCTCCCTCCAACGGAACCGCCCAAGGTATCTGTGTTCAGGCTGCTTGTCGGGAGTCCGGGAAAGAATTCACGGAGATTAAAAATTTGCTTAACCGCGTTTTGTTGTATATGATGAGGATGGTTTACGCGCAGGGACGTCAGGTGAAGTGAATGAGGTAAAACAATTTATTTTTTAGAGGGATAAAGGGGTTCAGATCATGATGCTGGTGGTAATGATAGTTGTCTTGATAAATACGGCCCTTCTGGCCGTTCTTTTTTTGCGCGATAAAGAGAGGGCGTGGGGTTCTTTGGGAAACCAAATAAGCGGTATTGAGAAAAATCAGGAAAGGCTGGAACGTTTACTGCGGGAAGAAATCTCAAAGGGCCGCGCGGAGGCGGGAGCCAATTTCCAGAAAGCCCGGGAAGAACAAAGCGAACACCTCAATGCCTTCAGTAACGCTGTTCTATCCCGTATGACGGAGGTTTCTACGTTACATAAAAATCAATTGGATTCCTTTATTCAACAGTTATCCGCTCTGACACAGATGAATGAACAGAAACTGGAAAAGCTCAGAGAAGTCGTCGAAGAACGGCTTAAACATTTACAGGAAGATAACAGCCAAAAGCTGGAGAAAATGCGGGAAACGGTCGATGAGAAATTGCATTCAACATTAGAGCGACGTCTGGGAGAATCCTTTCAGATTGTCAGTGAGAGATTGGAGAAGGTGCATCAGGGGTTGGGGGATATGCAGAATCTGGCCACAGGGGTGGGGGATTTGAAGAAAGTCCTTTCGAATGTCAAGACCCGGGGAATTTTAGGAGAGGTCATCTTGGAAAACTTGCTGGAACAGATTTTGATTCCGGAGCAATACGAAAAGAATGTCGTGATTAAAAAAGATAGCCGTGAAGCTGTTGAGTTTGCCATCAAATTCTCCGGACGGGATCACCCGGTGGTGTATTTGCCCATAGACTCAAAGTTTCCGACGGAAGACTTTGAGAAATTGCAGCAAGCCCAGGAACACGTTGATTTGGTTATGATTGAGGAGGCCGCTAAGGCTTTAGTCAACAGGTTAAAGGGGGAGGCGAAGAAAATTCGGGATAAATACATTGATCCGCCGCGCACAACGGATTTTGCTATCATGTTTCTCTCCACGGAGGGACTTTTTGCGGAAGTTTTGCGTCGGCCCGGTCTTTTTGAATCCATGCAACGGGATTATAAGATTACCGTCGCGGGGCCCACCACTTTGGCCGCAATTCTCAACAGCTTGCAGATGGGATTTCGTACGTTGGCTGTCGAGAAACGGGCAAGCGAAGTCTGGAATTTGCTGGGGACTGTGAAAACGGAGTTTGGCAAATTCGGGGATCTTCTTGAGAAAACCCAAGAGAAATTGCAGCAGGCCAGCAATAATATTGAAGATGCCGCGCGAAAATCCCGGACGATCGAGAAGAAATTAAAAGATGTCCAGGTCTTGCCATCCATGGCGGAGAAGCCGTTATTGGGTGAGAACGGGGCCGAAGATCTTTATGAGCTGACGCACGATGACACCGCTGTTTGATCATGTCTTCCCTTCAGAGGTGGTCACATTCATGAGTGACCGGAGTCTCGATTTTGCTCAAGGCAGCAAGATTCCAAGGGAGGGAAGATTCAATGCTCAACAGAAAAGTTTCTTGGCCGAGCAACTGGGATTTGTCCCGTCTTTTCTGGCGGATGTCCGGCAGGTCCATGGCCGCAGGGTGATCCTGGCGACGGAAGAATTTATGCGTAGGAACGATTTTCCTGAAGAAGCGGACGGCTTGGTGACGAACATTTCCAACGTAGCCCTTGTCATCAGGACAGCGGACTGCCTGCCTGTTTTTATGTATGATACGAAAAGAAAATGTTTAGGGCTTCTTCATGCCGGATGGCGTGGGAGTTATCAAAATATCGTTCAGCAAGCCGTGAGTATTATGCGTCAAAATTTTCGTACAGAGCCTCAAGATTTAAAAGCGGCCCTGGGACCCGCTATTAGGTCATGTTGTTATCAAGTGGGAGGGGAATTTAGAGATTACTTCCCCCGAGAGATTATCCATCGAAACCAGGATGTTTATTTGGATTTGCCGCAGGTGAATACGCGTCAATTGGTTGAGTTGGGCGTTTGGAAGGAAAATATATTTGACTGCGGACTGTGCACGTGTTGCGATAAGCGATTTTTCTCGTACAGGAGAGAAGGAAACGAGGCCGGCCGGATGATCTCGCTTATGATGTTACGGGAGACGCCGACGCAAAAATCTTCAAGGAGTTGATCCATGTGTATAGTTGTCTTGATGACCGCCAAAGATGCGGGTGAGGCTGAAAAGATTGTCACCCAACTGGTTGAGGCGAAACTTATTGCTTGTGCAAATATTATCCGAGGTGTCCAATCCATCTTTTGGTGGGAAGGTAAAATGGATAAAGCCGATGAGGTCCTGGTGGTGTTAAAGACGCGCAAGACTCTTTTCAAGAAAGTTGAGAAGATGATCAAATCCCTGCACAGTTATACTGTCCCCGAGATTATCGCCCTACCTGTTATCGAAGGAAGCAAAGATTATCTGAATTGGATAAAAAATTCCACCGTAAAAGTGAAGCCGGGATAATCAGAAAGATTGATTACAGCCCCCGGTCTTTGGGCGACGGAATATTGTTAACCAATCCTGCCTTAAGTCTGAGCCTATCGAGAAAGTCTCCGAAAGCTTTATTCTTTTTTTCCTGCAAAAGGTCATTGGCGAGCTTTGTTTTCTCCGCTTCAAACTTATCTTGTTCCGCAGGAATAGAGGAATCCCAATGGAGGATACAATACCCTTGGGGGATCTCAACGACGCTGCTGACCTTTTCTTGTTCAGTTAAACGGAAAGCCGCTTCTTGAAATTCATTGGAGATACCGATTTGAGGTAAGTATTGACCCCGCGCGAATACAGGCGTTTGATGGATGTCTAATCCCAAGGCCTTGGCGGTTTCTGGGAAATTGTCAAGGCCGCTGGGATTAAACGCTTTCTTAATAGATTCAAGATATTCCTTGGCTTTTACGCCGGCGATTTTTTTGGCCTTCATTTGTAAGACGGCTTGATTAACTTTATCTTGGACCTCCGCATACGGGGGGACATAAGACTCTCTTTTTTCTTTAATTTGGGGGATGAGAAGGCCTTTAGTTGTTTCAAACGGGCCGCTTATCTGATTGACATTGAGCTGGAAAATTTTATCGATGGTCTCATAAGACCAGCCTAAAGTCAGGACGGGTTGTTCCATGCTGAAAAAACCGGTGGTTCTTACTTCTAGTCCGTTTTTTTGGGCGACTGCGTGAATATTAGGATTAGAAAGAAGCTCTTCAAAAACGGATTGCGCTTTTTCTCGGATTTCGTCTATTTTTTTCTCGTTTTGTTCGCTTTCAGGGGGTGGTTGAGTTTTTTGTTGTTGATCGCCGCTTTCAGTCGGAGCGGGTGTTAACTCCGGGGGCGCTTCAGGGAATTCAAAGTGGATGTAATTGATATCAACGGTGGGCGGTACAAGGAACTCATGATCATGTTCACGATAATACTGTTGCAATTCATCGGCATTGGTCGTTACCTGATTGCTAAATTGATCAGGAGAAATAAAGACATAACTGATTTGGATCTTTTCATTGATTTTTTTATATTCTTCAAAGATTTCTTCATCCGCAAGAGAGAGAGAGACCGTTTCTTGGTTAATGATTTCCTGAATTTTAAGATTGTCACGAATCCCCTCTTCAAAGTTTCTGGCGGTGATCTTAAAAGCAAAACGGAGGATATCATTATAGAGAAGAGTATCGAATTGGCCGTCCCTTTGGAAAAAAGGAAATGATTCAATGGTCTTAACGACGCGGTCATCCGGAATTTGGATATGCCTTCTTTTAGCCTCATAAAGGAGGATGAGCCGGTCCCAGGTTTGGTTTTCTAAATTAAGAAATTGTTTGAAGGATTGATAATTTTTCCCATAGTTTAACATCGCCTGGATATCGGTATGGTGATAGACCTGTTTAAATTCTTCCAAAGACACGTTCTTACCGAAGACTTTTCCGGCAACATCCTGATTTGAATTGCTGTTCAATAGGTAGGCAGTTCCGAAAAATCCAAAGGAAATTATTATCAAAATAGCTATAATCCATATGATTTTTTTGGCAAGGCCCTTTTTGCGTAAGATGTTGAGCATGATCTCTCCTTAACTAAATCATTCAAAAGAATAGGGGGGGAAATAATAAGTGCATGTGAAATTGATGGAGGCGATTATATATATGAAACGGGTGTTTGACAAGGAATTTCCAGCCCTTCCGCCCCCCCTTGTTTTATTCCCCCTCAAATTAGAAAATAATTTCTCCTTAAATATATCGACGATTGCTACCTATGGAGGAGGCCTTGTTCGTCGAAGAAAAACTTTTCTAATTCGAACAAGGGCAGAGAAGGGAAAAGAAATTAGTCTTTACAAGTGAAATGGGCCTCGTTATAATACCGCTTCATTATCAGATTCTTTGTGGTCAATTTTTAAATAACAGAGAAGATATTTAAGAAATGGATGGAATGAAAAAGCTAAAATTAGGTTTACCTAAGGGGAGTTTGCAGGAAGCCACCATTAAGGTCTTTGAACGGGCCGGTTTTCAGATTTATGTCTCCGGCCGGTCCTATTTCCCAACGATAGATGACGATGAGATCGATCCGGTCCTTTTACGGGCACAAGAGATGTCCCGTTACGTGGAAGAGGAGGCCTTGGACTGTGGTATTACCGGCGCTGATTGGATCCAGGAAAATAATTCTGATGTGATTTTCTTGGCGGATTTGATTTATGCCAAACAGAGCGCGGTAAAGGTTCGTTGGGTTTTAGCTGTTCCTGAAAAGGCCTCGATTAATTCCGTTAAGGATTTAAATGGGAAAAGGATTGCCACCGAGCTCGTGAATGTCACAAAGAGTTATTTGAGAAAGAACAAGGTCAAGGCGGATGTTGAATTTAGCTGGGGAGCGACCGAGGCGAAGGTGGCGGATGGCCTGGTAGATGCGGTGGTTGAGTTAACGGAAACAGGAAGCAGTTTACGGGCTCATAAGTTGCGGATCATTGATACTATTTGTGAATCAACCACGCAATTTATCGCGAATAAAAAAGCGGCTAAAGATCCATGGAAAAAAAGAAAAATGGATCAGGTTGTGATGCTTTTGAAAGGGGCAATCGCGGCCAGGAATATGGTGGGTCTAAAAATGAATGTGGAGAAGAAAAATTTTCAAGAAATTTTAAATCTTCTTACATCTCTTAAAGATCCGACGGTCTCGAGTTTAAGCCGGAAGGATTGGTTTGCTGTTGAGACCGTTATTGATGAAGGCACTGTGCGGACGTTAATTCCAAAACTTAAAGATGCTGGGGCTCAAGGGATTATAGAATACCCGTTGAATAAACTCATTCATTAATTTTGGATTATCCTTGAAATAGGAAAAATTATATGCCAAGCGGAAAAAAAAGAAAAGCACGTAAAATCAGGACGCACAAACGCAAAAAACTAAGAAAAGCTTTGCGACATCTTAAGAAGCGTAAGACCGCGTAATTTGCGTTCTTTTATCCTTAAGGATCAATATTGCAAACCCTCAATTTCTGAGGCTTGTTCAGGCAGGATCTTGTGATATTCTATGGGAGAGGCTATTCCTCTACGTGGTGCATTTTTGAGGATGTAACCAGCGCTCTTATAGAGAAACGTGCTCTTCGATAAGATGAACAAAGGGTTAGTTATGCGACAAACAAAAATTCTTAGTGTTTGTGGCGGTTTTAGTGTTTTATTGATACTGCTATTTTGCGCTAAGACAGAGGCTTTTTTTTATGAAGATAAAATTGCTGTATCTAAAGGTCTGGCCCATTATGCCATAGGGCAGATGCATGATCTCCTTGGGCAGTCTGATTTGGCGGTATTAGAATACGAAAAAGCTGTTCAGTTCGATGAAACCAGTCATCTCCTGCACCTAAGACTGGGGACAGATTATGCGCGCTTAAATATGCTCTCTGAGGCTGAGGCTGAGTTGCAGTTAGTCAATAAATATAACCCCGAAGATTTACAATCCCATTATCTCCTTGCCCTCATTTACTCTACTCAAAAAGAATACGATAAAGCGGCTGGCGAATATGAGTTTATCCTAAAATCGTTTGCGGTCGCCGAACCTCAAAATATTGAGGTTTATGGATATTTAGGGCAGCTTTATTACTCTCAAAGAAAATTTGATCAAGCCATTGAGCAGTTTGAAAGGATTTTGGCTATTGAACCTGAAAATGCCGATGTGATGTATTTGTTAAGTTCCCTCTATCTTGAAGTCAACAAGAGGGACCTCGCTATTAAACTTTTGAAAAAATCCATTGCGATAGACCCGGAACATGACGGCAGCCTTAACACGCTGGGGTATTTGTATACTGAAGATAATCATCAGTTGGAAGAAGCTGAAAAATTGATAACCCGTGCGTTGAAACTTAGTCCTGATAATGGAGCTTATCTCGATAGTCTGGGATGGGTGTATTATAAAAAAGAAAAATATGAAGAGGCGTTAGAAATTTTAAAAAAAGCAGATGCCGTCTTAAAAGACTCTGTCATTTATGATCATATGGGCGATGTTTACTATAAGTTGAATCGTTTTGAGGATGCCGTAAAGCATTGGGAGCTTTCGCTGGAGCTCCTGCCCGAACAACAAGAAGTTGCTAAAAAAATTAATGATGTTAAAAATTTTCAGGCTAATCTCAAATAGTAACTTTACCTCATGAGCGGCCTTCTCCTTCAGTCTCCTGCCAAAGTCAATCTTTTCCTTAAGATTCTTAATAAAAGAGCGGATGGGTACCACAATATCGTTACATTATTTGAACGCGTAGATCTCTGCGATGAGATATTTTTGGATTCTAACAAAATTGGCGATATTCGGATTTTCTGTAACCATCCCCATGTTCCTACCGGGCCTAAAAACCTTGCATACAAAGCCGTTAGAATGCTCCAAAAAGATTTCCGGATAACAGAAGGTGTTGATATCAGAATCAATAAACGAATCCCCGTGGCCGCGGGGTTAGCCGGGGGGTCAAGCAACGCGGCCACAACTCTATTGGGGTTAAACCGTTTATGGGGGCTACGTTTGGGATCGAAGAAGTTGTTGTTTTATGCCCGTCAAATTGGAAGCGATGTCCCATTCTTTTTATATAATTGTTCATGGGCTTTAGGTCAGGGAAGAGGGGATGTCATTAAAAAGATAAATATAAGGACAAAGTTATGGCATATTTTGGTTATTCCTCGAATTAAAATGTATTCTTGGAAAGTCTACGGCGGCTTGAAATTGAAGTTGACAAAAAAAGATGATGATGTTAATATCCTAATCCATCATTTAAGGAAAAATAATTTAGAAGAGGCTAGACGGCAATTAGTTAATGATTTAGAGACTTCCATCATAGAGCTATGCCCGAGACTTGAGAAAATACGGGAAAAATTGAAGTTATTGAACGCCCAGAATGCTATGTTTTCTGGGAGTGGGCCGTGTGTGTTTGGGATGACTGATTCTGAAAAGGATGGCAAGACCATGGCCGTGATATTGAGGAAACGTTTTAATCAAGTATTTGTCGTTAGAACTCTTTGAAATTCGTTTTAGAGGATGTGTGGCGGCAAGGGAAATGTTTTTTCCCTTATCGGAATAGGTATTGCGAAAGACTTAAACTCGTTACGAACTTCTTAAAAGAAATGTTTGGGGCAAGAGATTGACACTTCTAAAGGGATGATAGGCTGAGGAAGTGGCAGTTGAAAAGCGTACCGAAACAAAGGAAGGGGTTGAGGGGATGGAGATTACAGAAATTCGCATATTTCCTAAAGAAGGACAAGACAAAAAGTTAAAAGCGTATACAACAGTGACATTTGATAATTCCTTTGTTGTTAGAAACATCAAAGTTATTCAAGGTTCGAGTGGGTTATTTATTGCTATGCCATCTCGAAAAATGAAGACTTCGTGTCCCAAGTGTCATTTTAAAAATGAGATCGGCAGCAGATTCTGTAATCACTGTGGAACTGCTATCCCATCAGATAATACCCAGACACATGAGGGGGATGATAAGGCAGAACATCGTGACATCGCGCACCCCATAACTCAGCAATTTCGCGAATATCTGCAAACAAATATCTTAGAGGCCTACAATAAAGAAACCGCTAAAACCATTTCTTCGAGTGGTTCTCCAGAACAAACTTGATCTAAAATTTTGTCGAAATTAGATAAAGAAGTCCGGATGTGGATTTCCAGAAAAGAGGCTATAGATAAAATGAATCAGGTGCCTCTTAAGATTTTTTTGTTGCTGAAATAGGATGTTCGATTGCCCGGTGGTGTAATTGGTAACACACGAGAATTTGGATCTCGTTTTCCTGGTTCGAGCCCAGGCTGGGCAGATAAATTTGCCGGGTAAAACCCTCAGAATCTTTGTGAGAAGAACATAGATATATAAGGCTATCAATTTTGGTTCTGCTGTTAGGGATGTGACGAAGGGGTGCGTTTTATGAAAGATTTACGAACGATTATTCTGGCGGCGGGTAAGGGGACAAGAATGAAATCAGCAGTCCCCAAAGTGTTGCAAACAGTTTGCGGACGTCCGATCATTCAGTATGTTCTGGATATTGCCAAAAATGTCGGTTCTTTGAAAACTTATATTGTTGTCGGTCATAAAAGTGATGACGTAAAAATTTATTTACCTAAAGAAGTGGTCACTGTTGAACAGAAGCGGTTGTTAGGGACGGCGGATGCTGTTAAGTGTGTGGAAGGGCATCTTAAAAATGACAAGGGGGATGTCCTGATATTATGCGGAGATACGCCGCTACTTAATAAAAGAGTCATTGCTGAGCTTATTAGAAAACACCGGCGAACAAAAGCGATAGTCAGTTTCTTGACGGCAATTGTCGATCAACCTAAAGGGTATGGCCGCATCTTGCGGGATCAGGCGGGGAGAGCGGTGGCCATTCTGGAAGAAAAAGATGCCAGTGTTCAGCAGCGAGCAATTAATGAAATTAATGTTGGTGTGTACTGCTTTAATAGCGCAGCGCTGTTTGGGGCGTTAAGAAGCATCAAGATTAATCCAAAGAAACAAGAGTTTTATTTAACGGATATTATTGAACTGTTTTCTAAAAGAGGACGGCGGATTGAAACTCTCCGGACAGAAAATCCTGCCGAAGGATTAGGCGTTAATACCAGAGAAGATTTGGCCGTTGCCGAGAGAATCTTGCGGCGAAAGATTTTAAAAAAGTTGATGCTTTCCGGGGTGACCATTATTGATCCCCAAACGACGTATATTGATGCCGATGTGAAAATCGGCAGAGATACGATTATTCGTCCGTGTACTTTTATCGAAAACGATATTCGCATTGGAAAGAACTGTAAGATTGGCCCTTTTGCGCGACTAAGGCCAGGGGTGAGGATTGGAGACGAAGTAGAAATTGGGAATTTCACAGAAGTATCGCGCACGAAAATAGGCAAGCAGACTCTTATGAAACATTTTAGCTATTTAGGCGATTCTTTGGTCGGTTCCAAAGTCAACATAGGGGCAGGGACAATAACCGCTAATTTCGATGGGCAGAAAAAAAATCAAACGATCATCAAAGATCAAGCTTTTATCGGTTCTGATTCTATTTTAATAGCCCCTGTTAAGGTTGGCAAGAAGGCGATTGTTGGCGCTGGAAGTGTTGTGACAAAAGGAAAGATTATTCCAGATGGCAGTATCGTCGTCGGGGTACCTGCTAGGGTCATTGCCAGGAGAAAATTTTAATGAATGGGATATCCGTCTTTACCGGGAACGCTAACCCTCAATTAGCGGAAGATATTTGTAAACAATTGGACGTCTCTTTGACTAAAGTGCTTGTTTCTCGTTTTAGCGAGGGGGAGATCCGGGTTGAGATCAAAGAAAATATAAGAGGCAAAGATGTTTTTATCATACAGCCGACGTGTCCTCCCACAAACGAAAATTTGATGGAGCTGTTGATTTTGATTGACGCGGCCCGGCGAGCGTCGGCGCAGCGTATCACCGCGGTTCTCCCGTATTATGGGTATGCCCGTCAGGATCGTAAAGATCAGCCGCGTGTTCCGATTACTGCCAAATTGGTGGCTAATTTGATTGTCTCGGCAGGGGCGCAACGCGTCTTGACTATGGATTTGCATGCGAATCAAATTCAGGGCTTTTTTGACATACCGGTTGATCATTTATACGCTATTAATACGTTGTGTGATTATTTGAGCAGCAAAAAGTTGAAGAATTTGGTGGTGGTCTCGCCTGACGTGGGTGGGATTAAAATGTCGAGAGCGTACGCCAAGAGATTAGGCGCGGGATTGGCCATCGTGGATAAACGCCGGTGGAGTCCTGAGAAAACGGAAGTCATGCATATCCTAGGAACAGTAAAGGGAAAGAATGCGGTGCTGGTCGATGACATTGTGGCCACGGGAGGGTCGTTGATCGAGGCCATTGATGTCCTTACTCAAAAAGGTGTTAAGGATGTCTACGCGACGGTGAGCCATGGCATTCTTTCGGGAGAGGCGGTTTCCCGCATTAAAAATTGCAAGGCTCTAAAAGAATTAGTAATTACGGATAGCATTCCTTTAACCAAAGAAAAGCGGGTCTCTAACATCCGCGTTGTTAGTGTCGCACCTCTTTTGGCTGAGGCTATCCGTCGAATACATGGGGAACAGTCTATTAGTTGTTTATTTGATGAAACGAGGGCTTAAAAATGGAAGAAATTAAACTGGATGTGCAATTAAGAAATCAGTTAGGAAGTCGGAAAATCAAGAGTATTCGTCGGGAGGGTTTTATCCCTGCTATTGTTTATGGCGCGGATGGCGGACCAACACCCATTAAAGTGGAGCAACGCAATTATAAGAAAATCATGCGGCTTCATAAAGGGCAATTTGTTGTTTTTCATTTGAATGTGTTGGAGGGGAGCAGGAAATTAAAAGATTATTCCGTTATTCTCAAAGAGGAACAACTGGATCCGGTTTCTGAGGAATTGGTTCATATCGATTTTCACCAGATTTCTTTAACGGAGAAAATTGAGGTTAAAGTCCCCGTTGCTACAAAGGGGGATCCTATCGGCGTGAAACAAGGCGGCGGAACCCTCGAGCACGGGTTGTGGGAATTGGATGTGGTTTGTTTACCGACAAATATCCCTGAAAAGATCGAAATCGATGTCAGTCATTTAAATATAGGACAGGTTATCCATGTCAAAGATGTCATTTTGCCGGAAGGGGTAAGCACGAGGCATGATCCGGAATCTCTGGTTGTCTCGGTCGTTTATTCCATGAAAGAAAAAGAGACGGAAGAGGCGGTGACGGAGGCTCCGAACGAACCTGAGGTTATAAAGGCAAAGAAAGAAACCAAAGAAACCAAAGAAGTCAAAGAAGCGGTAGAGGCCAAACCAAAAGAAAAATAGAAGAATTCTGAAAGATGATTACCTCTAACGCTTATTTATTTTAATGTCCTCAACGTATCTGATCGTAGGTCTGGGCAATCCCGGAAAAGAGTACGAATATACGCGGCATAATCTTGGTTTTTTGGTTTTACGCCGCTTGGCGGAAAAACTTAACCGTCGATTTAAAATCAGCTCTTTAACAAATGGTTTGATGGCAGAAGGACAAATTCAAGAAAAAAACGTCTGTCTTTTGATGCCGATGACCTTTATGAATAATTCAGGGGTTGCCGTCAGCCAGGTCACGGCCAAGAAAAATGTATCCCCTAAAAACCTGCTTGTGGTGTGTGATGATTTGAATTTAAATTTTGGTCAAATCCGTTTAAGGTCTAAAGGAAGTGATGGCGGACATAACGGTCTGAATTCAGTTATTCATCACTTGGGGACAGAGGAGTTCTTGCGGTTGCGCATGGGGGTAGGACATCCGGGGCACAAGCTAGACGTTGTTGACTACGTCCTTGCTGAGTTTAAGCCAAAGGAAAAAGAATACCTAGAGAATTTTATCGGTGAGGCGACAGGGTGTTGTCTCACATGGGTAAGTGAAGGAATAAAAAAAGGAATGGAGCAGTACAACAGAAGGAAAGAAAATGGAAAAGAGTGAATTAGTCAGAAAGTATGAATTGGTTGTTATTGTCGACGCAAAATTGACACAAGAAGAAAAAGAAACCATTTACAAAGAAGCCACAGATGCCGTAACTAAAGGAGGTGCTAAAATTATTAATAATCATGTGTGGCTCGAAAAGCATAAATTTACTTTCCGTATCAAGAAGTGTCATGAAGGAACTTATTATCTGATTGCTTTTGAAGGGGAGGGTTCTGAGATTGAAAAGATCAAATCCGTGTTAAGGGTAAACGAACGCGTTCTTCGTTTTGCCATCACGCAGGGTAAGTCCCCTTATGTCGTCGAAGCGGGACGTATCTAAACAGAACAATATCAACCTTACCGACTTTAATAGTCTTTAAGGGCGGTGGTCAATTTTAAAATGAGCGTTTGAGTTTGAAGGAGGTTAGAATGGCGAATTTAAATAAAGTTTTTTTAATTGGTAATTTAACCCGAGATCCAGAATTGCGTTACACTCCTGGAGGAACGGCAGTCGCCAATTTAGGCATAGCCGTTAACAGACGGTTTAAAGACAGTTCTGGCGAGTTAAAAGATGAAGTTTGTTTTCTTACGGTTACGGTCTGGGATAAACAGGCTGAGGCCTGCTGCCAATATTTACAGAAGGGTCGTCCTGTATTTGTGGAAGGTGTTTTACAGTCGAGATTTTGGGAGACCAGTGATGGCCAGAAGAGAAGCGCCATAGACGTGCGCGCGGAGAGAGTCCAGTTTTTAGGGAGTTACGGAGCCAGTAAAGAGAAAGATGCCGCAAAACCCGAAGAGGTGGAAATGGCTGACGTGATTAGCCAACAATCAGAAGCTATTAAACCAGATGATATTGCCTGGGATGAATAATTTAATTTTAAGGAGGAAAGACCGTTGATAAAGAATGATAATAAAAGAAGAATAATAAACCGCCAAAGAAACACGGTTAAATTTCAATTGTCCAAAGACGCTCAAATTGATTATAAAAATCTTGGGTTATTGCAAAAATATGTCAATGAGCGTGGTAAGATTGTCCCTCGACGCATATCGGGTGTGACCGCCAGGGAGCAAAGAGCGTTGGTTTTGGCCATTAAAAGAGCCAGGTTTTTAGCCCTTTTGACAACAGGCGGGGTTAAAAAATAACTGTTTATGGTGTGTGGATTTTTTCAAATCCTGGTGTGCTCGCGTCATTTCATGCCGGGGAAACGAAAAAAAATTAACACACGCTGAAAGACATAAAATTTAAAACAAAATCAGTATAATCATTGACCCACGCGGATTAATTTATTTATGCGGAAGTCAATGGTTGATGCCGGGAGATCCTTATGGAAGTAATATTGTCGCAAGATGTTCAGAAACTAGGTAAAGTCGGGGAGGTCGTCAAGGTTAAAGATGGTTATGCCCGAAATCTCCTTTTCCCCCAAAAGTTAGCCTATTTAGCCACCCCTGTAAATCTTAAAAGAATTGAACAACTCGAGAAAAAGAGAAAGATACAGTTTGAGAAGGATAAACAAGAAGCTTTGACCTTGGCGGAAAAGTTAAATAAACTTTCCTGCACGGTGAGTGTTGAGGTGAATGATTTAGAACGCCTTTACGGATCCATCAATGAAAATGATATTGTTAAAGCCATGGAAATGGAAGGTTTTAGCATAGATAAGAAAACCATTATTATAGAGAAACCCATTGAAGAATTAGGTATTTTTGAGGTCGGTATCAAACTTCATCCTGAAGTGATAGCCAAAATACGTCTATGGGTTACGAAGAAATAAGAATCCCTCCACAGAATATCGAAGCTGAGAAATCTGTTTTGGGGTCCATGCTCATCGACGAAGAGGCCATCGGTATGGCAGTCGAAATTTTGGATGAGACATGGTTTTATGACGATGCTCACCGGAAAATTTATAAGGCCGTCATTGAGCTCTATAATAGTCATAAAAATGTCGATCTCATAACACTCTGCGACAAATTAAAAAATGATGGTCTCCTGGAACAAGTGGGAGGCGTTACCTACCTTTCAGTCCTTATCGATTTTGTTCCTACCTCCGCAAACGTTGAACATTATGCCCAGATCGTCAAAGAAAAAGGTGTTTTAAGAAGACTGATTCATAATGCCACCCAGATCGTTTCCGAAAGCTATGAAGCCAAAGGCAATGTCGAAGATGTGGTTGATCGTGCGGAGAAACTCATTTTTGAGATAGCGGATCTAAAACAAAAACAACAGTCAGTTCACATCAAAGATTTAGTGAAAGAAAGCATTGAAACCATTGATCGGCTTTATAAAAGAAAACAGCATATTACGGGGATCGCAACGGGTTTTGAGAAATTTGACGCAATGACGTCGGGGCTTCAGAAGTCGGATTTGGTCATTGTCGCCGGACGTCCGTCAATGGGGAAAAGTGCTTTAGCCGTTTCTATGGGAGAGAAGATCGGCATTGAATTGAAAGAGGGGGTGGCGTTCTTCAGCCTTGAGATGTCCAAAGAACAGCTTGTTCAGAGAATGCTGTGTTCGCAGGCGCGTGTGGACGCGCACAAGTTAAGGTCCGGTTTTTTGTCTCCGTCGGATTGGCCGAAGTTAACGGCGGCAGCCGGGAGGCTTTCTGAATCAAAAATTTTTATAGATGACACACCGGCGATTTCCGTCTTGGAATTACGTGCTAAGGCCAGACGTCTAAAGGCGAATTACGATATTCAACTGATTGTTTTAGATTATCTTCAATTAATGAGGAGCACGACGAAATCCGACAACCGTCAGCAGGAAATTTCCGAAATATCCCGCTCTCTTAAAGCCTTGGCGCGGGAATTAAGCGTGCCGGTCATCGCGTTAAGCCAGTTGTCACGGGCGGTTGAATCCAGACAGGATCATCGTCCTCAACTTTCTGATTTGCGAGAATCCGGCGCTATCGAACAGGACGCGGATCTGGTCGTCCTTCTTATGCGAGAAGAATATTATAATCCTACCGAGCAGAACAAGGGCGTTGCCGACGTGATTATCGCCAAACAAAGAAACGGCCCCGTGGGAACGATTAAACTTGCCTTCATCAAAGAATATATGCGGTTTGAAAATCTTGCATATGTTGATTGACATCTAAATTGATTGTCCGTATAATCAGTCAAATTTGAGGGGCCAAATCATGAAAAAAAATATATTTTTTATAACTTTTTTATTTTTCAGCATCTTTCTTCCTTCCGTAAGTGTTTTCTCCCAACCCGCTTTTGAGCAGGCTGTTTCGGAGTCGGCCGTTGAAGAAACGGCAAAAGTTGTTAAGGCCATTGAAGTTAAGGGCAATAAAACTATCAGTCTCGCGACCATTCTTTCTAAGATTAAAACCCGGGTCGGTCAGGAGTACTTACAGACGGTTATCAGTGATGATTTAAAGAGATTGTACAATACCGGATTTTTTTCAGATGTTCGGGTTGATCGGCAAGATTATGAGGGGGGGCTGAAAGTTGTCATATACCTTGATGAGAAATCTGTTATAGAAGAGGTTACTTTTTCTAAGACCCGCTATTTGAAATCGCGCGCTTTAAGTAAGAAAATCAAATCGCAGGTGGGGAAATTTCTGGATAACAAATCTCTTGCTGATGATATAGAAACAATAAAGGACCTGTATGCTAAAAAAGGGTTAACGATGGTAGAAGTTGAACCGGAAACCTTTGTGGATGATGTTTCCAATAAAGCCACGGTGCATTTTGTTATCCGCGAAGGGCATCGTGTTAAGATCACCCGAATTAATATTTATGGTAATGACACCTTTCGTAACAAGAAAATCCTTAAGGTGATTAAGACACGCAAGAAATCATTGTTTACGTCCGGGAATCTTAAAGAAGATGTGCTGAAAGAAGACATGGAGCGGATTACCTCTTATTATGAGCAGGAAGGTTTTATAGATGCCAAGGCTGAGTATGCCCTCGATCATTTGGTGAAAGGGCGTTTGGCGGTGAACATTCAAATTTCTGAAGGAAAAAGATATTCCGTGGGACGTGTTAAGATCGGGGGGAACCAAGTTATCTCCGAGAAAGAGGTTCTCAAAGCCATAGAGTCTATTAAAGAAGGAAATGTTTTTAGCCGCGCCAAATTGTCCGTTGACCTGGCTAACATACGAACGCTTTATTTTGACCGCGGATATATTTTTGCCGATGTCAAAGAATCAACATCTCTTGATTCTGTAACGGGAAACGTGGAAGTCAGTATTGATATTGTGGAAGGCGGGTTGGCGTATATTGAGCAGATTAAGATCCAGGGGAACACGCGCACGCGGGATATCGTCATCCGCCGGGAACTGAAAATGTATCCCGGAGATCGTTTTGATGGAGCTAAATTGCGTCGCAGTAAAGATCGATTGAACAATTTAGGTTATTTCGAAGACGTAAGTTTTGATGTCGAAGATACGGATACTCTTGATAGAAAAAATTTACTTGTTCAAATCAAAGAAGCCAAAACGGGAACATTCAGTTTCGGCGGCGGCTTTAGTACGGTGGATCAGATTGTCGGTTTTATTGAAGTAGAGCAAAGGAATTTTGATTTTACGAATTGGCCGACATTTACCGGTGGAGGACAGAATCTTCAATTGCGGGCAGAGACGGGGTCAACGAAAAATAATTTGATGTTAAGCTTTACGGAACCATGGCTTTTTGATTATCCTATTTCAGGAGGCTTCGACATCTTCCGGATGCAAAGGAACAGGGAGAGGGATATTGGTTATGCCTACGATGAAGAAAAAATCGGAGGGGCTCTCCGGTTCGGTAAGCAGTTCTCCGATTATCTCTCAGGAGGATTGACGTATAGAAATGAAAGAATAACCATTGAAAATTTGGAATCAGGGGTTTCGTCCGATTTGGCTTCAGAAGAAGGATCAAATACCGTCAGCACACTGGGGACGACCTTGACAAGAGACACGCGGGATAGTGTTTTTAGCCCAACGCAGGGGATTGTTCTTAATGGCGGGATTGATGTGGCTGGAGGTCCTTTGAGCGGCGACAAGGATTTTTATAGGATTCAGGGGAGGGGGAGTTATTATGTTCCCTTTAAGTTTAATTCTGTTGTAGAATTTCGTTTGCGCGGCGGCATTGTCAACGATTATGGAGATTCAGACAAGGTGCCGATTTTTGAACGTTTTTTTGCCGGCGGCGCCAAAACGATTCGTGGGTATAATGAACGTAAGGTTGGTCCATTGGATTCCAGTACGGAAGATCCAATAGGTGGAGAAAGCCTGCTCGTTGCAAATGTGGAATACACTGTTCCTATCATTGAAGCAGTAAAACTAGCGGCTTTCTTAGATACGGGTAATGTGTGGAAAGATGTTGATGATTTTGGTTCCGGTGATTTTAAATCCGGCACCGGGGTCGGGGTGAGGGTCAAAACGCCGATAGGGCCTATCAATCTGGATTATGGTTATCCATTAAGTGATGAACCGGGGGAAGAGAGCCGTTCGGGGAAATTTTATTTTAGTGTGAGCCGGGGATTCTAGAATTTTTGAGGAATCCTCAGGTAAAAACTCTTTAGTGTTCTAAACATTAAAGAGTTAATTTATATGTGGAAATATCCGGATTATTTTAGGCACGATAACTTGGTTTTTTAAAAAAAGGGAGGGGATCATGAAAGGGAATCAAATTGTTCTAGGTGTTGTTCTTGTTTCTATGCTTTTTTTTACAGGAGGTAATGTCTCCGCGGAAAAGACCGACAAAAAAATAGGTTATGTGGATTTAAGTAAATTGTTCGATGAATATGAAAAAACTAAAGAATACGATAAGGTCTTAGAGACCAAAACGAAGGAATTTGAGGCTGAACGAAACGCGAAGATTGAGAAAATTCGTGAGGTTCAGGGAAAAGTAGGACTCTTGGCGGACGAAGAAAAAAAGAAAACAGAAGAAGAAATGGAAAAACTGAAGGCGGATTTATTGGAGTTTGATCGTCAGAAAAAAACGGATTTAACAAAGGAACGTAATGAGAAAATCCGAGAGATATTGCTTGAAATAGAAAAAATTGTTAGTGATTATGCGGAAAAGGAAAAATATTCCGTTATTCTTAATGATCGCGTTCTTATTTTTGGAGATCCCAGCATGAATGTGACTGAAGATGTTCTGAAAGTCCTTAATGATAAATCTAAAAAGAATTAAGATTGTTATGCTGGAAATAAGTTTCTTGGTCAGAAAACCCAATAGCTGTTAGTTATGGGGTTTTCTCAGTAGTAGAGGGCATCGGGCATTGTAAGAGCCGTTAAAGACGTCCGCACAAGTAACAGCTTACATGAGTTGTTTGACCTCCGATAGGATTGGAAATGCACAAAACGCTAGCTGAGATAGCATCTTTAGTTGATGGAGAATTTGTCGGGGATGGGAATTTAATTTTAAGAGGGCTGAGTGGGGTCAAGGAAGCTAAAGAGGGTGACCTTACTTTTGTTGTAAATTCCAAATTTTTGTCACTCTGCAAAATAACGAAGGCCTCCGCGATCATTATCCCCAGGGACATGGAAATCACGGGTAAACCCTTCATCCGAACCGATAATCCTTCCATTGCTTTTTCGAAGATCGTTGGCATTGTTTCGGAGTGTGAGATTCCTTTCCATCCCCAAGGGATTCATAAAACAGCTGTTATAGGTCAAGATGTGATCCTTGGAGAGAATGTGGCGGTGGGACCTTTCACTGTGATCGAACAGGGCGTGAGGATTGGGGATAATACGATTATTTATAGTGGATGTTACGTCGGGCCAAAAACAATTATAGGTCAAAATTGTTTAATTTACCCTCAGGTCACTATTAGAGATCGTACAAGTATAGGCAGCCGGGTTATTATTCACAGTGGTACTGTAATTGGGGCCGATGGTTTTGGATATGAACAGGTGAATGGGGTTCATCAAAAAATTCCGCAAATCGGAACCGTTCAAATAGAAGATGATGTTGAGATCGGGGTGAACGTTGCCATTGATCGGGCCCGTTTCGATAAAACAATCATTGGCAAAGGGACAAAAATTGATAATCTGGTTCAGATTGGCCATAATGTTGTGATAGGCGAAAATTGTATTATTACGGCTCAGGTGGGGATATCCGGAAGCACGACGGTGGGAAATGGGGCTATCCTAGCTGGTCAGGTCGGCGTTGTGGGGCATATAAAAATTGGTGAAGGCGCGGTCGTCGCCTCAAGGGCGGTTGTTATGAAATCTGTTCCGCCGCAGTGCATGGTTTCAGGTTTTCCAGCCAGGCCGCATGCTCAGGCAAAAAGGGTTAATGCCTGTCTGCAGAGGTTGCCCTATTATGTGCGCACGATTCATGAATTGATGAAACGGATTGAAGAATTAGAGAAAGATATTAGTAAAAGGTAATGGCCGATCGATTGGCGAATATGGTTCAGAAACAAAAGACAATAAAACAGGAATTTGTCCTCTCGGGGATTGGTCTTCACACGGGCTGCCAGGTTCATGTGAGGTTTAAACCCGCGCCTGAGAATAGTGGGATAAAATTTATCCGTGTGGATTTACCCGATCATCCGGTTATTGAAGCCTCCGCGCGCAATATTCTCATAGACACGGGGATCCCCCGGTGCACTTCCATCGGTCGAGGACCGGCGGTGATTCATACCGTTGAACATCTGATGAGCACCTTGTGCGGGATCGGTATAGAGAATTTGGTCATTGAGATTGACGCCAATGAACTTCCTGGTTTGGATGGGAGCGGTCTAGAATTTTTGAGGGCAATTAAAAAGGCGGGAATCCTTGAGCAGAACGCGGCGAGCCGTTATTATGAAATCATTGAACCCATTGGTGTCAGTGAGAATGGTTCTTCGATTTATGTCGTTCCCGCTAAAGATTTTAAAGTTTCCTATACCCTTGATTATGATAATCCGCTTTTGCGGTCCCAATTTTTTAGTGCCACTATCAACGGAGAAATGTTTGAGCGGGAGATTGCGCCGTGTCGAACGTTTTGCCTGGAAGAAGAGGCCAATGAATTAAGGGCCAGAGGATTGGGGAAAGGGGCGGATTATAAAAACACCCTGGTCGTAGGTAAAGACGGCATTAAAGAGAATAAAGTCCGTTTTCCGGATGAGTTTGCGCGGCATAAGGTGGTTGATATTGTCGGGGATCTGTATTTGTTGGGGATGCCTATTCATGGGCATGTCTTCGCCGTAAAAAGCGGACATAATTTAAATCTCAGGCTTTTAAAGAAAATCTGGGAGCAAAAGGAGAAGTATCAAAAGAAAACCAGCGCTGTCCGTTATGAGTTGGGGGATCGAAAGGTCATAGATATCAATGGTATTATGAAAATTCTTCCTCATCGTTATCCTTTCTTGCTTGTGGATCGCGTCATTGAGATTGAAAAAGGGAAAAGAGGGATCGGCATCAAGAACGTGACGATCAATGATGGTTTCTTCCAGGGGCATTTTCCCTCCAGGCCCGTGATGCCCGGGGTGATGATGATTGAGGCCATGGCGCAGGTCGCGGGGGTTGTTATGTTGACGGATGAAGTTCATCATGGTAAAGTAGCCTTTTTCATGGCGGTAGATAATGTGAAATTTCGCAAGGTTGTGGTGCCCGGGGATCAACTGGAGATGGAAATCGAAGTTGTTAAAGAGAAATCGCGTATTGCCCAAATACATGCCACCTCAAAAGTGGATGGGGAACTCGTTGCTGAAGCCGATATGGTGTTTTCATTTACTGACGCCGCGTATTTAGATTAAGGTTCGTTTTTGTTGAAAAATTTAGAGCAAACAGACACGGCGTCATGTGTTAGAAATAGGAAGCGCGGAGTATATTATGGAAAATATAAACGTTCATAAAACAGCTATCATTCATGCCGGGGCCAAATTGTCTCCGGGAGTTAGTGTCGGGCCTTATTCTGTAATAGAGAGTAATGTCACCCTGGGAGATAATGTTCTTATTGGAACTCATTGCGTCATTACCGGCAAAACAACGATTGGACGGAATTGTAAGATTTATTCCGGCGCTGTGGTCGGCAGCGCGCCGCAGGATAAGAAACATTCAACCGATGATAATGTTTTCTTGAATATCGGTGAAAATAATACGATCCGAGAATACGTCACGATTAATCCCGGGACCGTCGATGGAGGAAGCAAAACGGTTATTGGAAATGATAATCTCTTTATGGCTTACTCCCATATCGCCCATGACTGTATTATAGGGAATCATTGTGTGATGGCCAACGCGGCCACGCTGGGAGGACATGTCACCCTGGAAGATAACACGATGATTGGAGGATTAAGTGCCGTTCATCAATTTGTCCGGTTGGGGCGTCTTTGTATTGTGGGAGGATGTTCAAAGGTGGTTCAAGACGTGCCGCCTTTTTCTATGTGCGATGGTCATCCGGCCTCAGTGACGAGCGTCAATAGTGTTGGACTAAAACGGGCGCGTGTTTCCTCAGAGACAAGCCGTTTGCTCAAAAAGGCTTTTAAAATTTTATTTCGTTCAGGCCTTGCCAGAAAACACGCCTTAGAGATTATCGCACGTGAACTTAATTCCTGCCCGGAACTGGAGCATCTCATATTTTTTTTCAAGACCTCGGAGAGAGGTGTTTGCGGTTAACGGAGTTCCAGATGCGTCGTTTCCGGTAAAATTCAGGTCAAGTCACAATCTCACGAAACCATTTGGGGCATTATTTATCTAAGACCTTCGCGATCGCGGTTAATTCTTTTTTTTTAGGGCTGTGTACCGTGCTCCAACCTTCTCGCCTTGAGGCCCGAAACCGCGCGCGGCCCCCAGACATAAAAATTCAACCGATTCAAACGCGAAAGTCTTGAAAAGAATGTCCTTTTCAGGTGGCCGTTTGGGTTGCGGCTTTTTTTATTGTACAGGAGCTTTGCTACGATCATGAAACAACTGGGACTTATTGCTGGTAACGGGAGGTTTCCTTTCCTTTTTGCTCAAAAGGCGAGGTCGCAGAATGTCAAAGTTATCGCGGCCGCTGTCAGAGGAGACACCTCGTTCTTCCTCAGATTCGCCGTTGATAAAATAGTTTGGTTTAAAGTGGGGGAATTGCAAAATCTCTTTTCTTTCTTCAGAGAAAACGGTGTTAAAGACGTCATCATGGCTGGACAAGTCAATCCGGATAATCTTTTTGATAAGAACGTCCAGTTGGATGAACAATGGCAACGGCTCTTTAACGCGCTTAAGGATAGAAAAACAGACACGATTTTTTCAGCCGTCGCTGACCGGTTAAAGGCGGAAGGAATGGGTCTTGTTGATTCGACTTTCTTATTGCAGGAGTATTTGGCGCCGAAAGGCACTTTAACTAAACGCGGACCGACGTTGGGTGAATTGGCTGATATTGATTTTGGAAAAGAGATCGCCAAACTCATGGGAGGGCTTGATGTCGGTCAGACGGTCGTGGTCAAAGATAGGGCGATCGTGGCGATTGAGGCGATGGAGGGGACGGACCGCGCCATCGCGCGCGGCGGCGCTATTGCCCAATCGGGAGCCGTGGTGGTCAAGATGAGTAAACCTAATCAGGATTTGCGGTTTGATGTCCCTGTCATCGGCCCGCGGACCATACAAACAATGCGCAGAAGTCGGGCCCATTGTCTTGCCGTTGAAGCGGGGAAAACATTGATGATTGACCTAGAGAAGTGTTTGAAATTGGCCAACAAATCCAACATCTGTATTGTCGCGGCCTAAGGTTGAGATAGATAATAAGCCCGTCGAATAATGACCAGCCATTCATTGACACCCCAAGATTTTTTTAATATAATGAGGCCTTCTTAATAATAAAATTAATATATAGAAAGTAGCTAATATGGACGTCGATGAAATTAAAAAGGTTAGACTGGAAAAGTTAGGACGCCTTCAAGCCATGGGTGGCTCTCCCTACGGGATGAAGTTTGAGACATCCGAGAGTATCTCCGCGGTCTTGAAGGGTTTTATGGAAGAGAAGAAAGTGGTTTTGGCGGGCCGTATTATGGCTAACCGAAAGCATGGCAAGGCCTTATTTATAGATTTACAAGATCAAACAGGCAAAATTCAGCTTTATATAAAAGCGGATCTTTTACCGTCCGGGAAGTTTGCGGTTGTCGAAGAGCTCGATATCGGCGATATTGTTGGCGTAAAAGGGGGGCTCTTTATAACCAAGACGGGACAGCAGAGTGTGCGGGTGGAAGATCTGCAAGTTCTCTCCAAGTCTTTAATGTGTTTGCCGGAAAAATGGCATGGGCTTAAAGATGTTGAGATAAGATACCGGCAGAGATATGTTGATTTAATTGCCAATGACGACGTCAAACAATTATTTATTAAACGAAGCAAAATGATTACTTATATTAGGTCTTTCCTTGACCGGCAGGGGTTTTTGGAAGTTGAAACCCCTATGCTCCAGCCCATGGCCGGTGGGGCGCGGGGACGGCCGTTTAAAAGTGTTCATAACGCGTATGACATGGAGGTGTTTCTGCGCATCGCTCCAGAATTATATTTAAAACGCCTGTTGGTCGGAGGCCTGGAGCGTGTATATGAACTCAACCGTAATTTCCGCAACGAAGGGATATCCACCCGTCATAATCCTGAATTTACTATGTTAGAGGTCTATCAGGCTTTTGGCGATTATCAGGACATGATGAAATTATCTGAAGATTTGATCAGCGGCCTGGCCCAAGAAATGACGGGATCCTACAAGGTCATGTATCAGGGGAAGGAAATTGATTTCACGCCTCCTTGGGAACGCCGGTCATTTGCCCAGGTGATTAAAGAAAAATTTCATATTGATCCCGAGGATGACGCCGAGACGATGTTGGAAAAACTGAAAGAGAAAAAAGGGGATCGGGTTAAAATTGAACGTCTGACGCGTTCGGCCGTGATGAAAATTGTTGAGGAACTCCTTGAGGAAGATGAGATTATTCATCCTGTTTTCTTCACGGATTATTTTACTTTTCTCTGTCCGCTGGCCAAGACCTTGCCGGATAGACCGGCTATTTCCCAAAGGTTCGAACTTTTTGTGGCCGGAATGGAAGTCGGCAACGCGTATTCAGAGTTGAATGATCCGCAGGAACAGCGCCGAAGGCTGACAGAAGACTTGGATGACGATATCGAGACCGGCAACAGGACATTGGATGAAGATTTCATTCATGCCCTGGAATACGGCATGCCGCCCGCCGGAGGACTTGGGATTGGTATAGACAGGCTTGTCATGCTCTTAACGGATGCCCCCTCCATCCGGGACGTGATTTTGTTTCCGCTATTGAAACCGATACAGGCAGATGCGCCACCCCAACAATGAACTACGAAAATTGGATTAGTTACCGTTATTTGATCGCGAGCAAAGGACGATTCCTTTCCTTTCTTAATTTCATTTCTATCGCCGGGGTGGCGATAGGGGTCATGGCCTTGATTGTAGTCACGGGGGTGATGACCGGTTTCGGCAATAACTTGCGGGAAAAAATCATCGGGACAACGCCGCATATCATGGTGGAGAAGGAAACAGGCATCCGTGATTATGAGGAAATTAAGAAACAAATAAGCGTGATTCATGGCGTCAAAGGCGTGTCTCCGTATATTCAGGGGAGTGTTTTTATTGAAAATAACGGACAAGCCATGGGCGTGGCGATACGGGGGATCGATCCTGAAACGGAAAATCAAGTCACAGAAGTTGATAAGTATTTAGTTCAGGGCAAGCTTAAGGACCTGGATGAGGAGCATGTTATTGTCGGGAGTGAATTGGCGCGATATTTTGGATATAGTCTGGGCGATCCGATCACAATCATTTCACCAGGTTCAGGGATTGCCGGGCAGGGCTGGCGGTACGAATTGAAAATAGGAGGTGTTTTTAATACAGGGATGGCCGACCTGGACATGAATTTGATTATCGTCCATCTACATAAAGCCCAGGGGATTTTTAATTTACCTAAAAATGTTTCGACAGGGATAGGTGTGAAATTGTATAATCCGAACCGTGCTCGAGAAATGAAGGGTTCCTTTTATGATTTTATCGGGCGCGGATTCTTGGTGAGGACGTGGATTGATATCAATCGCAATCTTTTTGAAGCCCTTTTTCTTGAGAAATGGGGATTATTTATTATTTTGACACTCATGATCCTTGTGGCCGCTTTTAATATTGTCAGCACCCTGATCGTCTCAGTCGCAAGCAAGATCCATGATATAGGCATTTTACAGTCCATTGGAGTGACCAAGAAATCAATTCGGAGCATATTTACAAAGCAGGGACTTTTTATAGGTTTTTGCGGAACGTCCCTGGGGTTGGCGGGCGGCTGTATCATAAGTTATATATTAAAAACGTATGTGCGTGTCCCTCAGGAAATCTATTCTATTGATCATGTCCCTGTTGACTTACAATTATCCGATATGGGGATTATTGTTGTCTGCGCTATGCTGATCTGCTATTTGGCCACCATTTATCCAGCGGCCAAGGCCGCCAAACTTCAGCCGGTTGAGGCCTTAAGATATGAATAAAATTTTTTTGCGTTGTTCAAGCGGAAAAGGATGTATCGTCAGTGATTCTTGAGGCGGTTGATGTTCATAAATCCTATTACAATCCTGAAAATACGCTGCATATTTTAAAAGGGATTGATTTGAGGGTCAAGGAAGGGGAGGTTGTCTCCATTGTAGGGCCATCCGGCGCGGGAAAGTCTACGTTGTTGCATATCATGGGCGGACTGGATCGTCCTAATAAAGGCAAGGTTGTTCTCGATGGAGATAATGTTTACAGCCTTAATGATGCCGACCGGGCCAGGATGAGAAATCAAAAGGTCGGATTTGTCTTTCAGTTTTATCATCTGCTTCCGGAATTTACGGCCTTGGAAAATGTTATTCTGCCGGCCTTGATTCAGCAAAATCAGGGAAAACGGAAAAGTTTCGAGACCCGGGGGTTGGAAATTTTAAAGGGTGTTGGTTTACAGAAAAGGGCGGAACACAAGCCGCATCAATTATCCGGTGGAGAGCAGCAGCGCGTGGCGATTGCCCGCGCCTTAATCAATGAGCCTAAGGTGATTTTTTGCGATGAGCCGACCGGAAATCTGGATTCCGAGAGCGGAGAGGAAATTATCCGTTTATTGATGGAGTTAAATAAGAAGAATAAACAGACCCTTGTGATTGTCACGCATGATGAGGGTATCGCCGGGCTGTCGCATCGGAGAATTCAGATGCGCGACGGTAGGTTAACATCAGGGGGAGAGGCGTCATGAAAATTTACTTGAACGGCGAATTTGTCGATAAAAAAGATGCCAAAGTCTCGGTGTTTGATCATGGGTTTCTTTACGGTGATGGGGCGTTTGAGGGCATAAGATCTTATGACAGGCTTGTTTTTAAACTCCAAGAACACATCGACCGGCTTTATGAAACGATGCACACGCTCATGATAACGGTGGACCTGGACAAAAAACAAATGATGAAAGTGGTCGTGAACACCCTCAAGAAAAATAATCTCCGGGACGCGTACATCCGGGTGATTGTCACACGGGGGGAAGGGGATTTGGGTTTAGATCCCAAGAAATGTTACGGGAAGGCGAGCGTTATTGTCATCGCCGATAAAATTACTCTTTATCCGGAGGAATTGTATAAAAAGGGGATGGAGATTATCACGGTGCCAACGGTGAGAAATTGTCCCGAGGCCTTGAATCCTCAACTGAAATCCTTGAATTATCTGAATAATATCCTGGCCAAGATTGAGGCGAACAATTCCGGTTATTGTGAAGCGATCATGTTGGATCATTTAGGGTATGTGGCCGAATGCACGGGCGATAATATTTTTATTGTGAAGCATAATATTCTTTCAACACCCAGCCAGGGGCGATTGCGGGGTATTACAAGGGAGACCGTATTGGAGTTGGCCGTTCAATGCAAGATTGAGACCAGAGAAACATTGATGACCCGTCATGAAGTTTATATAGCAGATGAGTGCTTTCTCACAGGTACCGCCGCGGAAATTATTCCGGTGGTTAAGGTCGACGGACGGACGATCGGCAGCGGCCAACCGGGGCCGGTGACCAACAAGATTATGAAGATGTTTAAGATGGTCACAAGACAAGACGGCGAGAAGTATTGACGGCGCAGTAGGGAATAGGAAGGGTCAAGGATAAAGGAAAAGGTTGATTGAATAAAGGAAATACCATGCTGTGTGATATCTGTGGTAAAAAGAAGGCAACCGTTCATTTGACGGAAATCGTCGATGAGCAGATGTCTGAAATGCATTTGTGTGAAGAGTGCGCCCGAGAAAAAAGCGTGCAAATGGAACAGCAGTTCGGCCTGGCGGATTTACTCGCCGGGTTGTCGGATTTCGGCAAACAGGTTAAGAATGTGCCGAAAGTCAACATTAAATGCTCCAACTGCGGGTTGAATTATGATGATTTCCGGAAGTTCGGCCGGTTGGGATGCAGTCTGTGTTATGAGTCTTTTAAAGCGCATTTAGCGTCGCTGTTAAAGAAAATCCACGGTTCAGATCGTCATGTGGGCAAGACACCTGTGAAAATCCCCCACGCCGAGAGAATGAAAATGGATGACTTGCAAGAATTGAAGAACCAGTTGCAGCATGCCATCCAGGTGGAAGACTTTGAGTTGGCGGCGCGGTTACGCGACCAAATCCGTGAATTAGAAAAGAAAGAAGAGCAATAAATTCTATTTGTTGTGGGAATGTCGATAGACGCAGGAGAGAAGGATGACCATAGATGATTTTATTAAAAATACGGGGCAGTGGTTAAAAGGGACGGGCGAGCATTCCAATATCGTTATGTCGTCCCGTGTGCGGTTGGCGCGTAATTTAGCGAAGAGGCCGTTTCCCAATAAGGCCCGAAAAAAAGATCTGGAGGAAATTCTATCGACGGTCCATGAGACTGTCAATGAGATTGAGCATTTTAAAGATTCCATTTTCTTAAAAATCAGCGAACTGGATAATATCGATAAGCAATTTCTCATAGAACGGCATCTGATGAGTCACGAGCATGCGGCCAACCCCGACGGCAAGGCCCTGGTGGTTTCCCCGGAAGAGGTATTGTCCGTGATGATCAACGAAGAAGATCACCTGCGGATTCAAGTCATGCAATCCGGATTTAATTTGGATGAGACCTGGAGAATCGCGGATTCTGTCGATGACGCTTTGTCGTCTAAGTTGGACTTCGCTTATTCCATCCAGTGGGGGTATTTGACGGCCTGTCCGACAAATACAGGCACCGCGATGCGCGGTTCCGTGATGCTTCATTTGCCGGCATTAGTGACGACCAAACAGATTAATAAAGTGTTGGCGGCTATTTCCAAATTAAATTTTGCATCGCGCGGTTTTTACGGCGAAGGAACGCAGGCCAGCGGGAATTTTTATCAAATATCCAATCAGGTCTCGATGGGGCACAGTGAGCAGGAGGTTATTCAAAATATCAATGGCCTGATTCGACAGGTCATTGAACAGGAAGAACAGGCCCGCCAGGCGCTGCTCCTCCAGAATAAACCCATGTTAGAAGATAAAATTTTCCGGTCCTGCGGCCTTTTAAGAAACGCGCACATCATTTCAAGTCAGGAAACCGTCGAATTATTATCCATGGTCCGTCTGGGCGTTGATTTGGGCATTATTAAGGACGTGGATCGAAAGACGATTAATGAACTGTTCATCATGATTCAACCCGCGCATTTGCAGAAAATTGAAGGAAAGAAATTAACCGCCACGGAACGAGACACGAAAAGAGCGGCGTTGATTCGGCAGAAAATTGACGGGGGATAATGTCTCGAGAATTATCGGCTTTTATCAAACGTACCCGTTATAAAACTTACGCTTCACATTTATCATATTTTCATTATTTTGGAGCGGTTCAACGAGGAGGTCATCGGATATGTTCAATAGATTCACGGAAAGAGCGAGAAAAGTGATTGTTTATGCCAAAGAGGAAGCCAGACGTTTTAATCACGATTACATTGGGACGGAGCATCTGCTCTTAGGATTGGTGCGTGAGGGCGAAGGGGTCGCGGCGGCCGTCCTTCAAAAGCTCGGGCTGGATTTAGAAATGATTAGAATAGAAGTCGAGAAACTGGTTCAACCCGGTCCTCAGACGCAGGTGCTCGGCGATATTCCTTTTACCCCGCGTTCTAAGAAAGCCCTGGAACTTTCCGCCGAGGAAGCGCGCGCCTTGGGACATAATTATATCGGCACTGAGCATCTTCTTTTGGGATTGGTGAAAGAAGGGGAAGGAATGGCTTATCGGGTTTTGCTGAATCTGGGTCTGGATTTGGGAAAACTCCGTAATGAGGTGATGGAACTGCTGGGTTCCGGGATTCCCGGTTTCGGGGCGCAAGAGCCGGCGGCGAGGACGGATAAAACTCCGGCGATTGATGCCTATGGCCGTAATCTCAATAAATTGGCCAAAGAAGGCAAGTTGGACCCTGTGATCGGCAGGGAAGCGGAGATTGAACGCATTCTGCAGATATTAAGCCGCAGGACGAAGAACAATCCTGTTTTACTTGGAGAGGCGGGCGTCGGGAAAACAGCGATTGTCGAAGGACTGGCCCAGATGATCGTCAAAGGGGATGTCCCGGAAATCTTAAGGGATAAATCGATCATTGTCCTGGATTTGGCTTTAATGATTTCGGGGACAAAATACCGCGGGCAGTTTGAGGAACGCATCAAGGCCATCATGGATGAGATCAAACGGTCCGGTAAAATTATTTTATTTATAGACGAGCTTCATACCCTCGTGGGAGCGGGAGCGGCGGAAGGCGCCATTGACGCGGCTAATATTTTAAAACCCGCCCTGGCGCGCGGCGAGATCCAATGTGTCGGCGCCACCACGCTGGATGAATATCGCAAACATATCGAAAAAGACGCCGCCCTGGAAAGACGGTTTCAGACCATTATGGTGGAACCGCCTTCGCCGGAGCAGGCTATTCAAATTTTAAACGGCCTGCGAGATAAATATGAGGCCCATCATCGGGTCAAGTTTTCCGATGAGTCTTTGGAGGCCGCGGTGCGGCTTTCCGATCGGTATATTTCTGGACGGGCATTGCCGGATAAGGCGGTGGATGTCCTGGATGAGGCCGGCTCCCGCGTCAGGCTCAAAGCCATGGTCACCCCGCCGAATTTAAAGGAATTGGAAGATCAAATAGAAAATTTAAGAGAAGAGAAGGAAGATCACATCAAAAGTCAGGATTTTGAGAAGGCCGCTAAAATGCGGGACCTGGAAAGAGAGAAACGCAACGAATTGGAAAGCTTGAAACGCAAGTGGACGCAGGAAAGAGACAGCGCGACGTTGATTATAGGGTATGAGGACATTGCTAAAGTCGTTTCCCAGTGGACCAAAATACCCCTGGTGCGTTTAGGCCAGAAGGAGAGCGAACGACTTCTGAAGATGGAAGAGCACATGAGGAAGGTCGTCGTCGGACAAGAGGAGGCCAGCAGCGCTATCGCGCGGGCTGTCCGACGGTCAAGGGCCGGAATCAAGAATCCGCGCCGGCCGATCGGGTCGTTCATTTTTCTGGGGCCGACCGGCGTTGGAAAAACGTTATTGGCCCAGGCCCTCGCTGAATTCATGTTCGGCGACAAGGATTCGCTCATTCAAATTGATATGTCCGAGTATATGGATAAATTTAATGTCTCCCGTTTGATCGGAGCTCCGCCGGGATATGTCGGCTATGAAGAAGGCGGCCAGTTGACGGAAAAAGTTAGGCGCAGGCCTTATTCGGTGATCTTACTGGATGAAATTGAGAAAGCCCACGCGGATATTTTTAATCTGCTGTTACAAGTTTTTGAAGAAGGACGGCTGACGGATAGTTTGGGGCGGAAGGTGGATTTTAGAAATACGATTATTCTGATGACATCGAATGTCGGGGCGGACATGCTCCGGAAACAGGGTTCGTTGGGTTTTGCCTCTCCCAAAGAGGAAACGACCTATGAAGAAATGAAAGTCCGTCTTCTGGATGAAGTGAAAAAGACGTTTAAGCCGGAGTTTTTAAATCGTATTGACGATATTATCGTCTTTAAGTCTTTGACGCGCGAGAGCCTCTACGAGATCGTTAAGCTCGAGATCAAGGAGGTTTCCGACCGCATGAAAGATAAGGGTATCAGTATTGAACTTTCTCAAGAGGCCTTTGCTTTGCTTATTGAGAAGGGTTTTGATCCTGTTTACGGGGCAAGACCCATCAAAAGAACGATTCAGCGTCTTCTGGAAGATCCGTTGGCTGAGAATATCATCTCCGGACAATTTAAAGACGGGAGCAAGGTCAGGGTTGAGCGAGAAGCGGAAACGTTGATTTTTAAAGAATGAGAGACAAATTATTTCTGGGTGTATGTATTTTCACTCTCATGTTTGCCACAACTTCTTATGCCGAGAAGTTTTTGGCTTTTCAAGGTCAGATCGATTTCTCCAAACATCAATCCGACTTTGTTTTTGATTTAAAGAAACACGGCTTTTTAAGAATCAACGTCGATAAGACCGCGGAGGCTTCCTATCGTCTTTTGTTAAAGATCGAGCACCTTAAGACGCCTTTCTTTGATTTGTCGAGTGAGATTGAAGGTTTGGTTGATGTGGTCGGATCTGATGAGCAAGCAGACGGATCGCTCTATGGAAAGATTAGTAGTCACTACACCCTTATCGACTATAAACCCATTCGTGAATTTTCCGGCCGAGTTGAGATCAAAAACAAAACATTGTATTTGAACCCTTTGACATTTGGGAATACGGTTTGCCGGGCCGAGGTGAGTTTGTCCCCGCCGTATAAGCTGGACTTGGTTATGGATTTGGCTTCGATGGACATGGATGACTTTCTGAATTTCTGGGTAAGAAATAAAGCGTACAATGCCTCAGGCGCCGTCGCCGGCCGCATTAAGATCTCGGGAACGTTGGATCGATTGATGCTCGCCGGGAATTTAGAGAGTCATAACGGTTTTATCAAGAATTTCCAGTATGACAGCATTTATTTGAACATAGAAGGGACTTATCCGAATATGCAAATTACGGATTCTTCCGTTTCTGAAACGGATGGGCTGAGTTTTATGATCGAGGGGCCGATTGACTTAAGCGATCAGGAAAATTTTAAGAACCAGATCAAGGCCTTAACGCTCTCTCCGCTTGTCCGCGAATCCGAATCTCAATCGGAGTGGACGATTAAACGTATTGAAGAGGAAAATTTTGGAACAACGGAAATCAAATATCTTAAACGAAAAAGTCAAAACCCGGGATCCCAAGATAAAGAAGAATCGGATATGTTAGGTATCCAGAGGACCCTGGAGTTTTGACGGCGGGTATTGTTATTGGCCGGTGTATGATGAAGACTAAAACACTTTTTGTTTGTCAAAATTGCGGGTTCCAATCTCCACGATGGTTGGGGCGATGCGCGGGTTGTGACAGTTGGAATTCTTTTGTGGAGGAAAATATCATGTCTTCCACGGCGTCCAAACAGAATCGGCCGGCCATCCAGGAGGAACCGGTTTTGCTGACTAAGGTTGTCACAGACCGGGAGTCCCGTTGTACGACGGATATTCAAGAATTAGACCGTGTCCTGGGCGGGGGGATTGTTTCAGGATCCGTCATATTGATCGGCGGGGATCCGGGGATTGGGAAATCGACGTTATCTTTGCAAATCGGTTGCGCTTTAAGCCGGAAAAGGCATAAAGTTCTTTACGTCAGCGGAGAGGAATCCGTCAAACAGACCCGAATGAGGGCCGAGCGTTTGTTTAATAGTGAGACGTCCTTTAACGCCGCTCATTTGGATTCGCTCTATATCGTCAACCAAATTGATCTGACGGTGATCCTGGAATACATGAACAAAATGAAACCGGAGTTTGTCGTTATCGACTCGATCCAGGTTTTGTATAGTCAGGAGATTTCTTCCACCCCCGGAAGCGTGAGTCAGGTCCGAGAGTGTTCTGGAATTTTGACGCAAACGGCCAAGTCCATGGGGATTTCTCTGTTTATCATCGGGCATGTGACCAAAGACGGCACGCTGGCCGGTCCCCGTGTTCTGGAGCACATTGTGGACACGGTTTTATATTTTGAAGGCGAACGGTATTCCACGTACCGGATTTTACGGGCGACAAAAAATCGCTTTGGTTCGACCAACGAGATCGGCGTCTTTGAGATGACGCAGGCGGGGTTGCAAGAGGTTTTGAATCCCTCCGAAATATTTTTGTCTGAACGTCCGAAAAACGCCGCGGGGTCCGTTGTGGTTCCCATCATGGAGGGGACAAGGCCTTTTTTGGTAGAGATTCAAGGACTTGTGAGCCGGTCGAGTTTTGGGATGGTCCGGCAAAAGGCCCAAGGGTTTGACGCCAACAGGCTGGCATTATTGATTGCCGTCCTGGAGAAGAGGCTGGGGTTGAATTTGCAGGACAAGGATGTTTTTCTGAATGTGGTCGGCGGTGTGAAGGTGATGGACCCGGCGGCGGATCTGTCTGTTGTCATGGCGATTGCCTCGGGTTTGTTGGATAAACCGGTTAGTTTTGATACCGTTGTGTTAGGAGAGGTAGGCCTTTCCTCGGAGGTGCGAAGTGTGAGCCAATTGGCCGCCCGCATCAATGAGGCGGATAAACTCGGTTTTAAGCGATGCGTGATGCCCAAGAATAATTTAAAGACAAGGTTGGAATTAAAAGGCAAGCAAATCGATCTTATTCCTGTTGAAACCGTGAAAGAAGCTTTAGACGCGTTGTGCCGAAATTGAGAGCCGACGGGGAATTCTTAAAATTTCCTTTCCCCGGGGGTATCGTTACCGAAAGACGGCCAATATTAAATTCGTCAGCGAGGAGACCGTGGTATGACATTATTATTCATCCGATGTTTTTTTGTTATCATCAGCGTTTTTGTGGGGTATTACGTAGGGAGTATGAGTGGGCTTGTGCTTCCGGGCGCGGGGATAGGATTGATGAGCGGTCTTGTATTGATTTTTCTGGAAAGCCGGCTTCAGCGGGTCTCTGTGCGCGGGCTCTCGAGCATGGTCTTCGGTCTGCTGCTGGGTGTCTTTATGGCCAAGATGCTTTCGGATATTTTGTTTTTGCTCCCGTTGGGGGAATTTCTCCATTCGATTCTCAGGGTGGTCCTGACCATCGTGTTTTCTTATTTGGGCGCCGTGATGGCTGTACGGGGAAAAGATGAATTCAATATTATTATTCCGTATGTCCGCTTCAGACGGCAGGATATTAAGGAGGGCGTCGTCCTCTTGGACACCAGTGTCATTATCGACGGACGGATTAACGATATTTATAAAGTGAATTTTTTGCCGGGCCGTTTGGTCGTCCCCAGGTTTGTTTTAGAGGAATTGCAGAAAATGGCTGATGCGTCGGACGATCTCCGGCGTCAGCGCGGCCGGCGGGGATTGGAGTTGTTGCGGACCATGCAAAATGATCCCAAGATGGACATTCACATTCATGAAGATGACCTGACGGACGAGCAGGAGGTCGACGCCAAATTGGTGAGACTGGCTAAATTGATGGATGCCCGGATTTGCACGATCGATTTTAATCTGGGACGGCGGGCCGCCTTACAGGGGATTGATATTTTGAATATTCATGAGCTTGTCAATGCCGTTAAGTCCGTGACATTTATGGGAGATACCTTTGAGGTTAAACTCATCAAAGAAGGCAAAGAAGCTCATCAGGCCGTCGGATATATGGAAGACGGGACCATGATTGTGGTTACGGAGGCGCGGCATTGTATCGGGCAGCAGGTCAAGGTTAAGGTGACCTCTGTGCTGCAGACACAGGCTGGGAAAATGATTTTTGGTGAATTATTAAAGTGATGAAGCTGCCCGTTTTGAAAACACAGGCCATCATGCCTGCGGCGGGTTTGGGGACACGGTTACAGGCTGCTGTTCCAAAACCGTTCGTCCTCCTGGACGGGGAGCCTATTTTTATTCATACCTTAAAGGTCTTGGCGGAGTGTCCTGGAATAGAGAGCATTGTGGTGGTTGCCCCGCCGGATCATTTAAGCCGGTTTGAGGAAACGATTCAGCGATGCCATTTTCAGAAGACCGTCAAAGTTGTCGGTGGAGGGGCGACCCGGACAGAATCTGTTTTTAATGGTCTTGCGGCGGTGGATGCGGATACGGAAATGGTCGTTATTCATGATGGGGCCAGGCCTCTCATCAAATTGTCTGTGATTGAAGAGGCGGTCAAATTGTGCAGGGAGTCTGGGGCGGTGGTCGTGGCCGTGCCTGTGAAACCGACGATTAAAAAAGTTCATCCGGCTTCCTTGCTCGTTGAGGAAACGCTCAACAGAGAAGAACTGTGGGAGGCGCAAACACCGCAGGTTTTTAAGAAAGAAATTCTCATGAAGGCTTATGAAGAGCATGGAGAAGATCCGGCAACGGATGATGCCGGCCTGGTGGAACGCCTGGGGAGGGAAGTGAAGATTTTACGGGGGGATTATGATAACATTAAAATTACGACGCAAGAGGATCTGCTGATCGCCGAAGTCCTTTTGAAGGCCAGGCGCGGTTAAAAAGCGGGAGTTTGAATTTAACGGAATTTGAATCTTTTTAAAGGAATGGTGACGCAGATGCGGCAGAGAATCGGTTTAGGGTATGATATTCATCGGTTGGTGGAGGGGCGTAAGCTCATTTTAGGGGGCGTTGAAATTCCTTACACCAAAGGCCTTCTTGGTCATTCCGACGCTGATGTGCTGCTTCACGCGGTCTGCGACGCGCTTTTGGGGGCCATAGGCAAGGGCGATATCGGAGAGCATTTTCCTGATACGGATGAAAAATATCGCGGGATCTCCAGCATGCTTTTACTTGAGAAAGTTTATAAACTGGTCGAACAAGAGGGATATGTGGTGTCCAATGTCGACGCCCTCATCCAGGCCGAGGAGCCTCAATTAAAGGACTATAAAGAGCAAATGAAATTTCATATCGCCTATAAATTGGCCATTGACGAGGACGCGGTTAACATTAAAGCCACCACGTTAGAGGGGCTCGGGGCCATCGGCCGTAAAGAGGGGATCGCCGCTTTCGCGACGGTGTTGTTGGTTAAACAATAAGATTCAATGGGTAACGCGTAAACGTTCCAGGGGACGAATTCATTATGATACTCATTCTTTTTTTAACGTTTATTGGGCTTGTGGGATTAATGGCCCTGATTTTCTCCGAGGAGATCAAAGCCACCAAAGAAAAAGATCCGGCGGCTAAAGGGCATGTCCAGATTATTTTTTTATACTCTGGTCTGCACGCGATCATGATCCATCGGCTGACGCATGGTTTATGGCAATGGAAGCTTTTATTCTTGGCCCGATGGTTGTCTCAGGTGGGACGTTTTCTCACAGGAATCGAGATTCATCCCGGGGCGCAGATCGGCCAGGGGCTTTTTATTGATCATGGGATGGGGGTCGTGATCGGCGAGACCGCGATTGTCGGTAATAATGTCACGTTGTTTCAAGGAGTGACCCTGGGGGGGACCGGTAAAGAGACAGGCAAGCGTCATCCGACTTTGGGCGACAATGTCGTCGTAGGCGCCGGAGCCAAGGTGCTGGGGAATATTCATATCGGCGCGAATTCCTATATTGGGGCTAATGCGGTTGTCCTTAAGGATGTTCCGCCTAATTCAACCGTTGTCGGTGTGCCGGGGCATATTACCAAACAGGAAGGTAAGAAAATTGATTTAATGATGGATCACGCGCATGTCTCTGACCCCATGATGCAGCATATGAAAGATTTGATCCGAAGAATCAAGACCCTCGAAGACAAATTGAAGGAAAAAGAATAAGGACATCCGACCTTGGTTTCTAGTGCGCCGTCAAATTAATTGTTAATAGCTACTTTCAGAAAAGACGCAGTGTTGTACTGTGTTCCACATATTAACTATTAAGTTGACACAGTACTAGAAGGATATGATTTCATTCGCGATATTAAATAGAAGATTCTATCAAAGAATATTCCATGGCTATCCGCATATATAATTCTCTGACTAAAAAGAAAGAGGACTTCGTGCCGTTGGAAGAAAAGGTCGTCAGGATGTATACCTGCGGCGTGACGGTTTATGATCAATGCCATATCGGGCATGGCCGGAGCCTTTATATCTTTGATGTCATCAGACGGTATCTTCAATTTCGAGGGTACGATGTCCATTTTATTCGCAACATCACGGACATTGACGATAAAATTATCAACAGGGCCCAGGAACTCCAAAAGAGCTGGGAGACGGTGGTTCAAGAAAATATTGACGCTTACAAAAGAGATTTAAAGGCCTTGCGTATTGACGAGGCGGACGTGGAGCCGAGAGCCACGGAAAATATTGAGAGTATTCAGCGGGACATCACCGGACTTATCGCGAAAGGGTACGCCTATGAAGTCGACGGGGATGTTTATTTTCGTGTGCGTCAGTTTAAAAGGTATGGGCAGTTGTCCGGGCAAAGTATCGAGAAAATGCTGGAGGCTGTCAGGATTGAGCCGGATGCCAAAAAGGCAGACCCGCTGGATTTCGCTCTTTGGAAGAAATCCAAGGAAAATGAACCCGGTTGGCCTAGTCCCTGGGGAACAGGACGTCCGGGCTGGCATATTGAATGCTCGTGTATGAGTTTGAAGCATTTGCAATGCCGGACGCTGGATATCCATGCCGGCGGCCGGGATTTGATTTTTCCCCATCATGAGAATGAGATCGCCCAGGCTGAACCTTTGACGGGAAAACCCTTTGCCCAATATTGGATCCATCACGGACTGTTGACGATTAATGGTCAGAAGATGGCCAAGTCCCTAGGGAATTTCATTACGATCCAGGAAGCGCTCAAGACGTACCGCGTCGACGCCTTAAAGATGTTTTTTCTCGCGTCTCACTATGCCAGCGCTATTGATTTTAGTGACGAGAGAATGAAAGAGGCTTCCAAGGCGGTAGAGAAAATTTCCATTCTGTTGAAGAGGGTGGAGCCTTTTTCAAAGACGAAATCGGAAAGCAAATTATGGGAGGACCCCTCTCTTGCATTGCCCGCATGGCGGGAGAAATTTTCGGAGGCCATGGATGACGATTTTAATACCCCCAAGGCCTTAGCCTGTCTGTTTGACTTCGTGAGCGAAACCCACCGGTTTATTGATACGCATCAACGGGACCGTGCGTATCATCACACCATTACGGCCGCGGGGAAACTCATCGAGCAATGGTGTCATGAGATCTTCGGGCTCCTGGGAGACGACGCGTCGGATAAACCATCCGAGGAACAAGAACGACTTCTCCAGGAAAGACAAGAGGCCCGTCGGAACAAAGACTTCAGACGTTCGGATGAGCTGAGGGATTTGTTGAGAGAAAAAGGATGCATCGTTGAGGATACAAAAGAGGGGCAAAGCTGGCGAAGAGGGTAACAACCGCGGGAGAGGTCGGGCGCGCGTTTTCGTATTATTAGAGAGAAAAACATGAAGACCGTTTATAAAGGCCGTTTGATTACCTTTGAGGGTTCGGAAGGTTCCGGGAAAAGCACGCAGATAGAGAAGCTGGCCCACTATCTGCGACAGAGAAAGAAACCGTCCCTGTGCCTGAGGGAACCCGGCGGGGTGGTCATCAGCGAGAAGATAAGAGAACTTTTGCTGGACGTCCAAAATACGGCGATGAGTGACCGATGTGAAACCCTGCTTTATATGGCCGCCCGCGCCCAACTCGTGGATGAAATAATAGTGCCGGCTTTAAAAAAAGGGACCATCGTCTTGTGTGACCGTTTTCTGGATTCCACGCTCGTGTATCAGGGATATGGAAACGGGGTGGATCTCGCGTTCATTAAAAAGATCGGCGATTTTGTCACGCGCGGGATCAAGCCGGACTTAACATTTTTCTTTGATATAGACGCCCGTGAGGGATTGGCGCGGATCAACAGGGCCAAGGACCGCATTGAAAGACGATCGTTGCATTATCACAATAAAGTTCGAGAGGGATATCGGCAATTGGCCCGTCGTTCCCGCGGGCGCATTAAAACCATTGTCGTCAATCAAAACCCGGAAGAAATCCATCGCGTCGTGTGTCGCTATGTCGATCGGTTATTGGGGTTATAATTCTACCGTTGAGCAATGAGTGATGACTGATCCAACAAACATTCACGCGCCGGTTTTAACGCGTTTTAGAACGCTCATAAGAAAGCAGCGGTTGGCGCACGCGTATTTATTCGTCGGTCCTTCCTATATCGGGAAGGGGGAGACATCGCTGGCCCTGGCAAAAATGATCAATTGCGAGAGGAATGTCGAGCGGGAGGCTTCCTGCGACGATGAAGGAGAGTTTTATTGCGCGCAGTGTCCTGAATGCTTGAAGATTACCTCCGGGAATCATCCGGATGTGCGCGTCATTGAAAGCGGGATAGGGGAATCCATCAAGATTGAACAGATCCGGGAGATGTTGAATCAGGTGAAATTAAGACCGTTTAGCGGACGGCAAAAAGTTTTTATCCTGAAGAACATTGAAAATATGACCCCGGAAGGCGCCAACGCGCTTCTGAAAACATTGGAAGAACCCTCCGCGAGCAGTTTATTGTTGTTGACCACCTCCGTGCCCGAAAAGACCCTCGATACGGTAAAGTCGCGCTGCCAGATGATTCATTTTTTGCCTCTTTCCGCGGAGCGATTGGCCGTCCAATTAACCGATGGAGATGGGGAGAGTTCCCTGAGGGCGCATTTTCTGGCGTATTTTGCCGAAGGATGTCCGGGCAAGGCCCAGAGGTTTAAAGAAATTCAGATGTTTGAGAAGAAAAATGAGGTGATCGACCGTTTCTTGCTCACGACGGAGAGTCAGGCGTATATGAAGAAAATTCTGGCGGATAAAGAACAGACCAGGGAGTTTCTGGATGTTTTATTAAGCTGGATCCGTGATTGCGTATTGATCAAGACAGGGATTGACAGTGCGCGGTTGATTCATAGGGACCGGATCAACGAATTAAGACGGTTTCAAGAAAGATTTGCGTTTGAGGAATTGCTGGAAGCGCATCAAGACGTAGTGCGCATGTGCCAATTATTCACGGATAATTTGAATATCAAAATCCCTTTGGCTCTTATTAGAACCAGTTTAAAGGCGTGAAGGAAAATGAAGGAGATCATATGGGGAAAGTCATACAGGTCCAAGTCGGGGAATATCGGCCGACGGACTATTTTGAATTAAACGATGTGACGTGTCGGCGCAATGATTATGTGGTTCTTGAGATAGACCGCGGATCCGAATTCGGCAGAGTCATTTCTGACGGTCCTGTCGTCGGCGCGGTTAAACCGGAGGACATCTGGGGGAAAGTGCTGCGTAAGGCGACGGACGGGGATTTAAGGCAGATTGAAAACAGCCGTATGAAGGCGAAGGACGCTTTGGAAGTTTGTATCCGAAAGATCACGGAACGACGGCTGGATATGCAGATTGTCAAGGCGGAATACACGTTTGACAGTAGTAAGATTATTTTCTTTTTTACGGCGGAAGGCCGGGTCGATTTCCGCAATCTTGTTAAAGATCTGGCCCAGGTTTTTCGGGTCAGGATTGAACTCAAACAGATCGGCGTCCGGGACAAGGCGAAGATCATCAGAGGTTACGGCGTCTGCGGCAGGGAATTTTGCTGTTCTTCCTATATGAAGGATTTTCACACGCTGGCTATCCGTATGGCCAAAGATCAGGGCCTGCCTTTAAATCCTTCGAGGATTTCAGGTGTCTGCGGCCGTATCAAGTGCTGCATGGCCTATGAATTCGTCGTGTACAAAGAGTTTGCCAGGTCCCTCCCGCATGTCGGCGATAGAATTGAAACCCCTGAAGGTAAAGGCCGGGTTGTTTCCGTCAATATATTAAAGAGATGTGTCAGTATTGATGTGGGAGAAGGGCAGATCGTAAAGGCCATTATCCCTAAAAAAGGGCAGGAGAATTAGCACGGTGTTACCTGAATTATTTACAATTGAGAAGTCATGACGCCCGGCAGATTTTATATCACCACCCCCATTTACTATGTGAACGACAAACCGCATATCGGGCACGCGTACACAACCATCCTGGCCGATTGTCTGGCCCGGTATCATCGCTCGGCGGGAGATGAGACGTTCTTTTTGACGGGGTTGGATGAGCACGGGCAGAAAGTTCAGCAGGCGGCGCAGAAACGGGGGTTGGCGCCGCTGGATCACTGCGATGATCTGGCTCCCCGGTTTCTGGGCCTTTGGAAGAAATTGGGGATTGAGTTTGATGATTTTATCCGTACCACGCAGGAACGTCACGTCGCCGTGGTTCAAAAAGTCCTTCAGCAGGTTTATGACGCGGGGGATATTTATGTCAGTGAATACACGGGATGGTATTCCGTCGCGGAAGAGCGGTTTATCACAGAGACGGAATTGAGCTCGGGACAGTTCCGTGACGTCAAGGAATTGAAAGAGCGTAACTGGTTTTTCCGGATGGGGAAATATCAGCAGCCGTTATTAGAGCATATTGAAAAGAATCCGGATTTTATTCGACCGGTCCACCGGCGTAATGAGGTCCTGGGATTCTTGCGTCAGCCTCTGGGAGATCTTTGCATTTCGCGTCCCAAGGCGCGCATGAGCTGGGGCATTGAACTGCCTTTTGATCAAGAGTACGTGACGTATGTCTGGTTTGACGCGCTGTTGAATTACATCACCGCTCCGGGATTCGGCGCGGAGGAAACGCGATTTAAGAAATGGTGGCCCGCTTCCATCCATTTGATCGGCAAGGATATCCTCACGACACATGCCGTGTATTGGCCGACGATGTTGTTCGCGATCGGCCTCCCGTTGCCCCAGATGATCTTTGCCCACGGCTGGTGGCTGATCGGCGATACCAAGATGAGCAAGTCCCTGGGGAATGTGATCAATCCCTTGGACTTGATTGATGAGTATGGGGTGGATGCCGTGCGTTATTATTTAATGCGGGAGATGATCCTCGGGCAGGATGCCAACTTCACGATGGAATCTTTCATTAAACGTTACAATAGTGACCTGGCCAATGATTTTGGAAATCTGTTGAATCGGATCAGTGGTTTGATCGGGAAAAATTTTGAAGGGTGTGTGCCTTCGCCCGGTGAACCCACGGCTGATGAAAAGGACATCCAGAATGCGGCGAATATGTTAAATAATAAAATTCATGGGTTGATCCGTGAGTTGCGTCTGGATGAGGCGATTGAACAGGTACTGCAATTGGTCCGCAAAGTCAATAAATACCTCGAACATAAAGCACCATGGAAGGTGGCCAAAACGGATTTGGCCTACGCGGGAACGATTCTTTACACCGCCGGGGAGGCATTACGCGTCAGTACCATTCATCTTTCCGCGGTGATGCCCCAGAAGACCAAGACGGTCCTGGAGGTCCTCAGCGCTGTCGGCAGTTCGCCGGCATGGGGCGGTTTGGCGCCGGGCGTTAAATTGAAATCACACGAGGCGCTTTTCCCAAGACTTGACCCCCCCCCGCCGTCAAAGTGTTGACCTCCGCACAACTAACAGAATTGAGTCATCCAGCGGGCGGAGGTCGAGATACTGACTACCTCAAGTTTTTTTTATTTTTGCGGAAGTCAGTAACTGTTAATCAGGGTTAGCCTATGTCCATACCAACCATCTGTTGGGTTGATGATTGTGTCAAGATTATCGACCAGACGAAACTGCCGCATAAACTGGAATACATTTATTGCCGGGATGTCAGGGTTTTGTGGAAGGCCATTAAGAACTTGAGTGTGCGCGGCGCGCCGGCCTTAGGAGTAGCCGCGGCCTTTGGCGTTCTTTTGGGGGCCAATGCATTTAAAAGTAAAGATGCGGAGCGTTTTAGAAAGCATATCGCGGAGGTGTGCGCGTATATCGGCACTTCAAGACCGACGGCGGTGAATTTGTTTAACGCCCTGGCACGTATGCAGGGCCTGGTACTGTCTCACGCGACGGCGACCGTCGAGGAGATAAAGAAACTGCTCCAAGAGGAAGCGTTGGCGATGTATGAGGAAGACCGCCGCGTCTGCCGGATGATGGGGAAATTCGGCGCCCGTTTGATCAAATCGGGGCAGAGGATTATGACCGTCTGTAACGCGGGCGCCCTGGCCACGGTGGATTACGGGACAGCCCTCGGGGTGATGTACCGCGCTAAAGAAGAGGGGAAGAATTTTAAGGTGTACGCGTGCGAGACGCGGCCTCTCCTGCAAGGGGCGCGCTTGACGGCCTGGGAACTTTTGAGAGAAAAAATCGACACGACGCTGATTTGTGACAATATGGCCGCCACCTTGATGAAACAGGGCAAAGTGGATATTCTGTTTGCCGGGGCGGACCGTATCGCCTCCAATGGGGACACCGCGAATAAAATCGGAACGTACAGTTTGGCGGTCCTGGCGCATTTTCACGGCGTTCCTTTTTACATTGTGGCCCCCCTGTCGACGTTTGACAGGGCGATTCCGACGGGAGCGCACATTCCTATTGAGGAAAGGAACAAGACCGAGGTCCTGGGTTTCGGCGCTCAGCGAACGGCGCCCGAGAGTGTTGATGTCTACAATCCCGCCTTTGATGTGACGGACCACAAACTGATTACGGCGATCATCACGGAAAAAGGAATGATTCGCCCACCGTTTAAGAAAAATATTCAGAAGGTGTTTATGTTGGAACAGAAATCCAATGTCCTGAGATCCAGAAAAAGTCTTTAATCCCTATTCTATATTCTTCCTGAAACCATGTCTAAAAAACTATCCCAGCTTGGAGAATTTGGAGTCATTGATCGTATTCGAAAAATCGCCGGTCACTCTCGATCGGTAATGGAAGGGATTGGGGATGACGCGGCGGTTGTGTCCTCGTCTGAGGGAAAAGATCTTCTTTTAACCACGGACATGCTTCTCGAAGGTGTTCATTTCACGAAGGACATGCCCGCCCGGGGCATTGGGCACAAAGCGATGGCCTGCAGTATCAGCGATATCGCGGCCATGGGCGGGATTCCGAAATATGCCGTGGTGTCCCTGGGCGTTTCTAGACGGTGTGAGTGGGATTTCGTTAAACAGATTTACGAGGGGATGAAGAAGACCGCCCGCAAGTTTGACGTGGCGATTGTCGGTGGGGATACGGTCAGGAGCCCGGGGGTGATTATTAATGTGGCCTTGGTCGGAGAGGTCGCGCGCAAGAAGGCAGTCTTGCGCCGGGGCGCTAAAGTCGGAGACCTTATTTTTGTGAGCGGCCCGCTGGGAGGATCGTTGAAAAGCGGCCGGCATTTACGGTTCGTGCCGCGGGTTGCCGAGGCGCAATACCTCGTTAAGCATTTTAACCCCACGGCCATGATTGATATTTCCGACGGCCTGGCGGCGGATTTAGGACATATCTTAGAGGAAAGCCGGGTGGGCGCGGTGATTTATGAGAACAAAATCCCCCGGCATCCGGATGCGGATTCGCGCGGGGCTTTGTACTACGGAGAGGATTTTGAGCTGATCGTTACCGTTTCTCCCCGGAAAGCGGAGGGATTGAGGGATTCGCGGAAGTCTAAATTCAAGTTCTGGCCCATCGGTGAAATCACAGCGCGGCGCGGGTGTCTGCAGTTCGTGGATGAAAAAGGCCGAATCAAGACGTTGAGTTTGAAAGGGTATACGCATTTTTAAATCGTTAGGTTATATGAAATCCATAAGATTCATTTCCAAAGATCAGGAGGAAACGATCAGGTTTGGCGAGCAATTAGGCGGGCGCCTTCGTGCGACGGATATTGTTTGCCTGTTCGGAGAGTTAGGCAGCGGGAAGACGACCTTCGTGAAAGGGGTCGCGATGGGCATGAAAATATCCGCAAAGAAAGTCAGCAGTCCGACGTTTATTTTGATGAATCTCTACGAAGGCCGGGTGCCTTTATATCATTTCGATCTTTACCGTTTGGGAGATGGGGCGGGCATTTTGTCTCTGGGCTACGAGGAGTTTTTGTACGGTCAAGGGATCGCCGTCGTGGAATGGGCTGACCGGCTGGGGACGCTTCTTCCCAAGGAGTATCTCGCGATTCACCTGAATCACCGGAAAGAAGGGAAAGGCCGGACGATTGAAATGAAGGCGTGGGGCCAGAGATATGAAGAGGTTCTGGAGAAATGGGATAGGTAGTACGGTATGAAAATATTGTCCATTGACACATCGACGAAAACTTTTAGCCTGGCCGTCTCCGACGGAGAAGAAATTCTAAGATCCAGAAACATAAAAATAACCAGGGTCCTTTCTTCTTCCATTATCCCGTCGATCCATCAGATCCTGAAGAAAGCCGGGATTGCTCTTTCCCAATTGGATGGATTCGCCGTTGGTTTAGGGCCGGGGTCCTTTACGAGTCTCCGGGTGGGTTTATCGACGATCAAGGCCTTCGCGCTGGCTACCGGCAAACCGGTGGTGGGTATCCCGAGTCTGGATGTGCTGGCTTTAAATGTTCTGGAGCGCGACGCGCTCATCGGCACCCTCTGTGACGCCCGAAGAAATCTGGTGTACGCGTGTTTTTATGAAAAAAAGAACGGTGTTTTAAAGAGAAAAAGTGATTATTTGTTGACCTCCCTGGGGGATGTTCTGGCCCGGGTCAAGGAAGAGACGATCTTGATCGGCGACGGCATCAAGCTCTACCGCGACGAGATTGAGTTGTTGAATGCCAAGGCCGGGGACAGGGGACGGGGAAAAAATTTGCTTCAGGTAACAGAAGAAAAATGCTGGTATCCCCGGGCGAAATGTCTGGCTTTGCTGGCGCGCGAAAAATTTCAAGCCAAGAAATTTGATGACGCGGCGAGCTTGGTTCCCCTTTATTTATATCCCGAGGATTGTCAGGTCAGAAACGCTGGAAAATAGCACCGTGTCAACTTAATTGTTGATAGTGAAACACGGTACAACACTGCGCCTCTTCTGAGATCTATTAACAATTAATTTGACAGCGCAGTAGCGAGTCGCACGTATGCGGACAACTCAAGAAAAAATACAACCGCTCAGTTGGGTAGAAATTGATTTAAGGGCCATCGCGCGTAATCTTAAAGAACTCCGTCGGCTGGCGGCGCGCAATGAAACCCGCGGACCTTCCGACGGCAGGTGGAAGAGGATGGAAATCCTGGCGGTGATTAAAGCCGACGCGTACGGGCACGGATCACGAGAGGTGGGTCTGCTGTTGGAGGCGCGGGGCGTCGGGTTTTTCGGCGTTTCCGACATCGCCGAAGGAATATCGTTAAGGGAAGCGGGGATTAAAAAACCGATGCTGTTGTTAGAAGCCGCCTTGCCTTCCTTGGCGCCGTACATTCTGGACTACGATCTGATCCCCACCGTCAACAGCCTGGCATTGGCTTCGTCTTTTAACCGTTACGCCCGGCGGGTCAGGAAGCGCATGCGGATCCATATCAAGGTGGACACAGGGATGGGGCGGTTGGGGGTTTGGCATGAAGAGGCCTTTGAGTTCATCAAGAGGGTCAATCAATTCAAGCATTTAACCATTCACGGCCTTTACACGCATTTCCCGTCGGCGGATACGGACAAGGGTTTTACGCGCCAACAGCTTGATATTTTTTACGCGCTGATCCAGCGCCTGGATCAGGAGGGCCTGGTGATCTCGTATATCCACGCCGCCAACAGCATGGGCCTGGCGGGGTATCAGACCCGCGTCCTTAATCTGGCCAGACCGGGCTTGATGCTTTACGGATTGCACCCGGCGCCGGAGGTAAGAAACGATGTCCGTCTTCAACCGGCCATGAGCGTCAAATCCAGAATTATTTATCTCAAGAAAGTTAAAAAAGGCCGGAGCATCAGTTACGGCCGGACGTTTATCGCCGGGCGCGACATGACCGTGGCCACACTTCCTCTTGGTTACAACGATGGCTATCTGCGGGGATTTTCCGGCAAGGCCAGCGTCTTGGTGGAGGGGATCCGGTGTCCGGTGATCGGCCGGGTGACCATGGATCAAATTATGGTTGATGTTTCGAAGGTTGTTCTCTCCGGGTCTCGAACGAAGCATTCCCTGAGGTTGGGGTTGCCTGTCACCATCTTGGGAAGCCAGAAAGACCAGACCATCAGCGCGGATGAATTGGCAAGGCATGGGGAGACGATCAATTACGAAATCGTCTGCCTGCTGGGCAACCGTTTGCCGCGCGTTTATAAGAAATAGGATGGTCGCGCAATGGCTTTTACTAATTCACCAAGCGCTTGGTGAATTAAAGATGCCCCCAATTCAACCTCCGGAGGTTGAATTCAACAGGCGTTTGTTAAATTGGCGATTGATCTTTAGAAATGGGATTCGATGACGGAAATGGCGGCGCCGATAAAAAGAAATGGGGGAATCCAGGCGGCCAGAATCGGCGGAAAAAATCCTCCTTTCCCGAAGGCCAGAGCCACGGAACAGAGGACGTGATATAAAAAGCCGATCATCACCGCGATGGCAAAAGCCACCAGGGTTGAACCTTTGCGTCCTTTGATCATCAGGGCGAAGGGAAGCCCGATCAGGACAATCACAAAGTTGCCGAGAGGGAAAGCGAATTTCTGATAAAGATCGACTTTCAGATTGTTGATGGCCTTGACGGCTCCGCTGTTGGAAAACCGCGAGATATAACTCTTCAGTTCCAAAATATTCATAGAAGCGACATTGATGCGTTGATTGAGAAAATCCTTGGGCGTTTCCCGGATGTCCATCAGTTTTTCTTTATAGACCTTGACCTTCAAGGGCGTGTTCACGCCTTCCGCCGTGTAGGTGGTCACTTGACATTGATAAAACTTCCAGGCGATTCCTGTCCAGATGCCTTTTAAAGCCACAATTTTTTGCCGGACGTTCTGTTCGGGATCATTCTCGACAATCGTGATGCCGTCGAGTTCGAACGATTTCGGGTCGTACGCGTCAATAAAATAAAGCCGGTTTTTCAATCCGTAAAACGTCAGATTGGTGATCTTGGAGTCTTTTTTGATTAACCGGTCAACCAAAAGGATCATGTTTTCGTCGCGGATTTGTTTGGTCGTCTGGGTGGCTTGCGGAACAAAATCTTCATTGACCCAGAAGACGAACGCGGAGACCAGGAGGCTGAAACAAATGGCGGGCCGGGTGATTTGCCAGAAATTCAAACCGCTCGTGCGCATGACCGTGGCTTCATTGTTGCTGTTGAGATGGCTGTAGGTGAATTGGGTCGCTATGAGACAGGCGAACGAAGAGGTGTTCACCAGGATCATGGGGAAATAGGACAGATAATAGTGGATGAGAATAGTGAAGGGAATTTTGCGGTCAATGATTTCATCCAGGGTGCTGGTCACATCCACCAGGATATAAAGGAAGGTGAATATCAAGACAGCCGATATAAAAATGGAAAAAATGGATCGATGGATGTAACGGTCTAGGATACGCATTTAAGATTGAGAATGACAGCCCCCGTGGCCGCAACCATATTGGGCACCCACATGATGATGGCCGGCGGAAAAATGTTTTTGACGCTCAAGGCCTCACAGCCCAACGACAGCAAATAGTACACCACCGCGCAGAGGATTACCAAGACGGCGTTGGCCGAGCGTTCTCTTTTGTTGGTGATCACGGAAATGGGAAAACTCAGGAGAACAAAGATCAACGCGGCAAACGACCATGTGATTTTTCGGTAATATTCCGTGCGGAGGTTGGAAGTATCGACGAAGAGTTTTTCCAGATTATCAATTTCTTTCTGCAGCTCTTTAAGGGTCATGCCCTTGGGCTTTTTCTCGAGTTTTTCTTTATTCGAGGAAATGTCCAGATCCATGAAAAAGGTTTTAAAATTCAATTTGTAAAACTTGTTGGGCTCGTTGAGGTTGGGCTCATCCGATGTCCCGTTGATTAATTTGAGCTTGATCTGATCTTTGCCGGGGACGGGGGTGAACTCTCCGCCTTTGGCAATGATCGTGCGGGTGGGGCCGTCGGGCCGCGGTTGCCAGATCGTGATGTTGGATAATTTACTCCCGTCGATTTTATGAATGAAGATGATCTGATTATTGAAGGCCTTAATAAACATCCCCGGCTCTAATAAAGCCGTTGGATTAGCCGCGCCCAGACTTTTCACCAAACGGTGCTGTTCCGTGTGGGCGTAGGGAATAATACGTTCATTGAGGATGATCGCGAAGAGACTCACGATGAATCCTAACAGGATGAGAGGCGTCAAGAGACGTCCGAGATGAACGCCACTGGCCCGCAAGGCGAGGATTTCATTGTCCGAAGACAACCGGCTGAAGGCCAAGGCCACGCTGATGAGGCAGGAGAGCGGCAGGGTATAGCCTAATAATACCGGAATATACAGGAGGAAGACCCGACCGATGGTCGAGAGACTTACGCCTTTGTTGATGACCAAATTCGTGAGTTGAATCAGATTCCCCAAAAGAAAGACACAGGTCAGGACGACGAGGGATAAAAAAAATGGGGTCAGACATTCACGCAAGATGTAACTTCTCACAATTTTCATAAGCGGTGCGGTTGTCCTTTACTCGCGCGCGGGTCAGTGGCCGGAAGGAGTTGTGGCCAGGGTCAAGACGCCTACCCTTTTAGCTCCGGCTTCTTTAAGGACGCGCGCGGCCTCTGAAGCTGTCGCGCCCGTCGTCAGCAGATCATCCACGATTAAGATATTCTTACCGGCGACGCGTTTTGAGTTTTTTATTTTAAAAGCCCCTTGGATATTTGTCCAGCGTTCTTTTTCGTGTAATTGGGCCTGGTTGGGGGTGTGCCGTACGCGTATCAGAAGACGGGAGTCTAAAGCAATAGGGTAAGCGGAAGTAACCCCTTTGGCTAATAGCCATGCCTGGTTGTAGCCCCGTTCTCTTAGACGGGTCGCGGAGAGTGGAATAGGGACGACCATGTCAAAGTGTTCGATATCAAAATGGTATTCTTGGATAAAGGAGAGCATCAGTTGAGAAAAGGAATGTTGGAGGAGTGTTTTTTGTCCGTACTTGAATCGGTGGATAAGCGCTTTAAGGGTGTCATTGTAAAGGCACGCGCTCCAGGCGAAGTCAAAATGGTGCGTAACCCTTGCGCAGATTTTACACAGGGGGTATTGAAACGTCGCGCCGACATGGCGGGAGCATCGGAGGCAGAAAGGAGGAATGTTGAAGGGGATAGAATCCCTACAGCCCGGGCAGAGCAAAGGGTTAAGCTTAAGGGTATTCAGGTATTGAAAAATTCTTCTGCTTTTTCCGATCGTTTTATCCGCGTGAAGATGTTGAGATGGTCGAAGGTAAGCATGACACAGAAGGCAGTTGGGGGGATATATTAAATCAGATAGACCGTCAATAAGGAGTGTCAGCACGGGCGATATCTTAACAATTACGGTTGGGCGTGTCAATGAAGGAAATCAGGAAATCAGGAAAACAGGAGGAAACGATAAATCATCTTGAATCAACCTGGGCCTAATTGTATAATGCCCGCACATAACGAGAGGAGGAATGTATGATCCATGCCGTGAGACCTGTTTTAAAATCAGTCAAGAAAATCGTCCTTTTAGCATGTCTCTTTTTGATGTTCAGCGTCCAGGCGATGGCTTTTTTGTACGACATTCAAATGCTGTCGGTGGAAGATATTGATAAGCTTTCGGATGATAAATTAAACGGCGCCTATGTTGAGGCCAAAATCGAGCTGGCGGCCAGCAGGACTTTTCATGGGAAATCCGGTTTTACACCCAAGGAATATCAAAAGCATAAGGAGTTATTGGAATATATCGTTCGGTTACGTCGTGAGATGCTTGAACGTCAACTCGAGGCCCCGCCCGTAGACGAATGGTTAAGATGATCAAGACGAAGCGCTCCCTAACGGGGAGACGGCTTTGCCCTTTCTGGGCTCGCAACGACACAAGGTGTTTCATTTGACCCAGTCTGTTCGCTCGCAACGACTTCATTAGAATAATCATGAATTATTTATAAGGACGAGACGATGTCTGTTCACCCGCTCCAGCAAGAGAAACAGAGGCTTCTTCAGATTATTAAGAAAGAGGCTTATTTTCGCGAGAAGATTATCCTTTCTTCAGGGAAAGAGAGTGATTTTTATATTGATGCCCGCCGGGTCACGTTGAAGGCCGAGGGAGTTTATCTGTGCGCGCGATTGATTCTTGATTTGGTCAAAGACGACAAGATCGACGCTATCGGCGGACCAACGCTGGGCGCGGATCCGATGCTCGGCGCGATTGCTGTTTTAAGCCTCCAGGACCAAAGACCGCTGAACACGTTTATTATCCGTAAGGCCCCTAAACCGCACGGTAAACAGCAACAAGTGGAAGGTCCTCTCTTGAAGGAGGGCAGCCGGGTGGTCTTGATAGATGACGTGGCGACGACCGGTAAAGCCTTTTTGCAGTCTTTGGATGTCTTAAAGTCCATGCATGTCCAGGCGCCCAAGGCTATTTGTCTCGTTGACCGTCATGAAGGCGCCCAAGAGGCCCTGGCCCGGAGAGGCTGTGAACTGATTTCCATCTTTGGGATTGAAGAGATCCTTTCTTGATATGACCAAACTTATTCTTGCCTCAGCTTCTTTGCAACGACAAAAACTCCTTGAACTTTTGGGTGTCCAGTTTAGCGTCAAACCCAGCCGTGTGGAAGAACACAAGCGCATCAGGACGAATTGCGCAGCCCTAGTTCAACAGAATGCGCTTTTGAAAGCGCAAGACGTTGCCTCGAGATTGAAAGACGGCGTGGTGATCGGTGCCGATACGGTGGTCTATGTCGGGCATAAGAAGATCATCGGGAAGCCGAAGAATTTTCAAGAAGCCCGGCAGATCCTTAAAATTCTCTTTTCCCGGCCTCAATGGGTTTATACCGGCGTGGCCATTGTCGACGCGCGCGGCGGTCGGAGGATGGTGGATTACGAGAAGACGAAAGTCTTTATGCTCCCGCTGACCGATGAAGAGATCGAGCGGTATCACAGTAAGGTGGATCCGTTTGATAAAGCCGGGGGTTTTGATATTGAGGGCTGGGGCAGTATTTTTATCCATCGCATTGAAGGCTGTTATTCGAATGTGATCGGTCTTCCGATGGCGAAGCTGGCGACCATGCTTAAGAAATTCGGAGTTTCTATTTTATGAGGGCGTTCAGCAATTTCCCGGATTATATTTTTAAAATATATTTACTGACTTCCGCAAAAGTAATGAAACACTATGGTAGTCAGTATCTCGACCTCCGTCCGCTGGATGGTTCAATTCTATTACTTGTGCGGAGGTCAATAGGCAGGACTTTTTTTCTATGGCTAGCGCTGGGGGTATTTCTCGCGGGTTGCACGACGGAGTATAATTTGGCCACTCAGCGTCAGGAATCCCTGCTGTATGGGACCGAGAAGGAGATCAAGATCGGTGAAGCGGTATCTCATCAGATTGAACAGGAGTACAAAGTCATTCACGATCTTGATGTCAATGAGCGCCTGGAACGCATCCTGGAGCGTCTGGTGGAGGTGAGTGACCGCCATGATCTGGTGTATTTTATCAAGGCCCTGGAGGATGATCTGATCAACGCGGTCAGTTTACCGGGCGGATATATTTATGTTTTTAAAGGTTTACTGGATAAGGTCAAAAGCGACGACGAATTAGCCGGTGTCATCGCCCATGAGCTGGGACATATAACCGCCAAACACGGCATCAAGAGAGTGCAGTCGTCTTACGGGGCGCTGCTCGCGCAGATCCTGGCCACTCAGACAAACGCTAATGTGGCCGGCGGCGTGCAACTGGCTTTGGCTTCGTTGTTTATGGAATACTCTCAGGCGGATGAATATGAGGCGGACAGGCTGAGCGTCAAATATTTAAAAAAAGCCGGCTATGATCCCTTGGGGGCATTGGGGGTCTTGAGGAAATTAAAAGAAGAACAAGAAAAGGCCGATCCTCAACCTTTCAGTTACTGGCGTACCCATCCGCACATTTCTAAAAGGATCGCTGTGGTGAATCAGGAAATAACCGGGAAACTGGAATTTAAGGATTATTTAAATTTAATTGAAAATGAATAATATTTTTTTGTTAAAGGGTGTTCCTCCATATCGAGGCCTCGCGCTGTTTTTTACAAAGCGGAGACGGCATCGGGGCGCGCTGTATTCTTTGGCTTTTATAACCGCGGTCGTTTTTCTGTCGGCGTGTCGTTCGAATTCAAAATCGGCGGGTCAGCAAGTGTGTTTCCAAAACAACTGCGTTGAAGTCGAGGTTGTTGGGAAGGAAGAAGATATGCGCCGGGGGTTGCAGTTTCGGTCCTTCCTTGGAGAAAGTAAAGGAATGCTGTTTGTCTTCACGGAAAGCGCCCGACATGCCTTCTGGATGAAGGACACTTTAATCCCGCTGGATATGATCTGGTTGGATCAGGATCAGCGCATTGTCTATATCGAAAGACAGGTTCCTCCCTGCGCGGTAGATCCGTGTGCGGTGTATGTCCCGGAACAAAACGCTTTATACGTCCTGGAAATCAACGCGGGTCATGCCGGGGACATGGGACTCCGTGTGGGAGAACAGATGAGATTCCTCTCGACGTCTCCCATCAGAGTCGAAGGCCTCATTCAGAACCGTGGGTAATCTCACGGGGAAGAGAGCGCGCGGATGAAAGACCGTGACCTTACTATGACGAAGCGTTGTTTTGACGTCGTGGGGCCTTTCGCGGTTATCTGTATTCTCGCCGTTGGTCTTTACTTCAAGACACTCCAATACGGTTTTCATTTCGACGACTTCCCTTTTATCGTCCAGAATCCCGCCATCACGCATCTCCAGGATATCCGTGAGATCTGGAATTCCAAAGGCGCATCGACGCGTTTTGTCGGCTGGGCGTCCTTTGCCTTGAATTATCATTTCCATAAACTGAATCCCGCCGGGTATCACCTGACCAATATGGTCATCCACGCGATCAACGGTATCCTGGTTTATTGGCTGATGACGTTGCTCGTTACTCTTCCGCGGTTTCAGCAGGAACGCATATCCCGGGATAAAAAGTGGATAGCCCTGGCGGTGGCGCTGTTGTTCGTCGCGCACCCTGTCCAGACGCAGGCGGTGACTTACATTACACAGCGATTCGCCTCTCTGGCCGCGGCTTTCTTTTTGTGTTCGGTGTGTTGTTATGTCAAAGGTCGGCGAATAATGGGCAGTATTCTCATCAAGGGAATATTTTTTTTCTTATCGGGAGCGGCGGCTGTGTTGGGCGCGTTGACGAAAGAGATTGTGATAACTTTACCTTTCATTATTATCTTGATGGAACGGATGTTGTCTCCCTTGGGACATCCGGCAGGCGCAGTTACAGGGGCAGTGTCCCGGGCCCGGGGAAAGACATGGAAAGGTGTTTATTTCTTGCTGGCGTTGGTGTTTTTCTTGATGATTCCGTTCATCTATTCCCGGGGGCGGCCCGAGACGGCGCGGGCGCTTTTGAGTTCAAAAATTTTTGAGTCTCAGATTTCAGAGTCTCATGATGGAGACAGGATCACCCCCGGGACGTATCTGTTGACCCAGGCGCGTGTTTTCATGACGCTCCTGCGGCTTCTGGTCATTCCTCTGGGGCAGAACCTGGACTATGATTTCCCGGTGTCGCGCCATATTTTTGAACCAGGCACTTTTATTTGTATTGTCGGGATCGGCCTCTTTGTGTTGACGGCACTGCGCGTGAGGCGCGAACGCCCGTTGGTCGCTTTCGGTTTGGGATGGATATTCATGACTTTTTCCGTCGAGTTGATTCCGCGTCCCAATGTGATTTGGGAACACAAAGCGTATCTTCTCTCTGTCGGATTCATTTTGGGATTGGTTGTTTGGCTTTACGAAAGTTTAAAGGATTCCAGGAAGTTCGCCGGGGTTGTGCTGGTCCTGGTCGTTCTGTTGTCGTTTCTGACAATTCAGCGCAACAAGATTTGGGAGAACGAAGTGGTTCTGTGGAATGATGTGGTTAAGAAGTCGCCGCGCAAGATCCGCCCCTATTTGAATCTAGCCCGGGCCGTTGAGAAGTATGGGCGATACGATCTGGCCCTGGATTGTTATGATCAGGTGATCGCCATGAAACCCGATAATGCCGTCTGGTACAACAACCGCGGGGTCATTCAGGTTAAATTGAAACAGCCACAGCGCGCCCTGGCGGATTACAACCAATCGCTGCGTCTTGATCCAAAGTATGTTGCGGCGTATATCAATAGGGCCAACCTGTACGCCGACGGGAAGGCCTATGACCTGGCCTTAGCTGATTTTGAGACGGCGTTGCGGTATAAAGATGATTTTCATATCACGTTTTTAAACCGCGGCACGGTGCATGCCCGCATGGGAAATTATGATCTGGCGATCGCGGATTATACCCGGGCCGTAGCCAATTATGATGTTGTGTGGAAAACCCACGACGGATTTTGGGAGGCGTTTAGAAACCGGGGAGACGCTTACAAAATGAAAGGGGATTATGAACGGGCGCTGGCGGATTACAACAGAGTTATTGAACTGCAACCTCAATCCGCCGTTAGTTATTATCACCGTTCTCTGGCTTACCAGGCCAAGGGCGATTATCCCAAGGCTTTAAAGGATGTCTTAAACGCGCAAAGGTTGGGGTACGCCGTCGATCCTCAGTACATTTATTGGCTCAAAGAATCCTTGAGAAATAGCCCGTCGAGTGCAAAGCCGTAAAGGGGACATCCGTTGTCAGTTTCTTTTTGGTTTGTAGAGATGGGTGCTTTGGCCCCCTATGGCTTGCGCGGCTTCCATGATCGTTTCCGAAAGGGTGGGGTGGGGATGGATGCTCCATTGGATATCTTCCGCCATGGCGCCCATCTCGACGGCTAAAACAGCTTCTGAAATCAGTTCTCCGGCTCCGGCCCCTACCAGGCCGGCTCCCAAAACCCTCTTTGTCTGCGGATCCACCAATAACTTTGTCATCCCGTCGATCCTGTCCAACGTCAAGGCCCGGCCCGAGGCGGCCCAGGGAAATTTAACCACCTCGACAGGCCTGTTGTCCTTAGCGGCCTGTGTTTCGGTTAACCCGCAACAGGCGATTTCCGGATCCGTAAAGACAATCGCCGGAATAGCCTTGGGCTCAAAGATGCTTTTTTTCCCCAAGATCGCCTCCACAGCGACATGGCCTTCGTGCGAGGCTTTATGCGCCAGCATGGGTTCTCCGGTGATATCCCCGATCGCGAAAATAGCAGGTTCGGCGGTTCGACGTTGTCCGTCCACTTTGATAAATCCGCGCTGGGTTAATTCTATCCGCGTTTTTTCTATCCCGAGACCGGTTGTCTCCGGCCGCCGGCCGACGCAGACAAGGATTTTGGTGTAGGACTGTTCGGTCATTTGTCCCGCGTTCGGTTGAAGGCTGACCTTAATTCCATCGGAGAGCTCTTGCGCGCGGGCCACCTTCGTGTTGAGCAGGATTTTGTGAAACACAACATTCAACCGTTTTGTCAGCAGCGCGGTTAAGTCAGGGTCAATGCCCGTTAACAAACGGTCAGTCATTTCCACAACCGTAACCTGACTGCCTAATGCCGCATAGACGCTTCCTAATTCAAGGCCGATATAGCCTCCGCCGATGACTAACAGACTTTCGGGGATGTCGTCCATTTTCAGGGCCGAGGTGGAATCCAGGACACGGCAGGAATCAGGCAGATGGGGCAGCCGGATGGGGGTTGACCCTGTGGCCAGAACTGCGTGCTGGAAGGAGAGGGTTTGCTCCGTTGTGTCCTGTCGATGAACTCTCACGCGCTGAGCGTCAAGAAAAGATGCCTGTCCCTGAAGATATTTAATTTTGCGTTGTTTGCACAGGGCGCCTAAGCCGCCGGTTAGTTTCGTGATGATCCCCTCTTTCCATTGGCGCATTTTTTCCAGGTCGATCTTGGGCTGGCCGAATTCAATGCCGAAATTTTTCGCGGCCCTGGCATCAGAAAGCGCTTTGGCCGCGTGGAGCAGGGCTTTGGAAGGAATGCATCCTTTAAAGAGGCACACGCCGCCCGGGGTTGGTTCTTTATCGACGAGCGTCACCTCCAGGCCGTGGTCCGCCGCGTAAAACGCCGCGGCATATCCTCCGGGGCCGGCTCCGATAACTAAAAGTTGGGTTTCAGGGGATTGTGTCACAAACGATTCTCCTTCTTTGCCTGACGGATTTTGATTCTCTTCATGGTTTGTCACAAATTTTCTCATCCTTCCAATTCCATCACAAATGGCTGTTCAATGGCCTCACAGATCCAGCGTAAGAAACGGGCGCCGTCCGCTCCGTCAATCAGCCGGTGATCATACGAAAGAGAAAGAGGAAGCAATGTCCTGGGCGTGAGGGCTCCCTCGATATAAACAGGCTCACTGGTTGCCCTGGCCACGCCTAAAATGGCCACTTCCGGCCAGTTGATGATGGGCGAAAAGGCGACGCCTCCGATACCGCCGAGATTGGTCAGGGTGATGCAGCCGCCCTGAAGTTCTTCCAAAGATATTTTTTTATTTCTGACGCGTTCGGAGATTTCATTCAGTTCACGGGTCAGTTCCAAGATGTTTTTCTGATCGACGTCCCGCAGGACAGGAACAATGAGCCCGCGGTCGGTATCCACGGCGACCCCGATATGGCAATATTTTTTATAAATGATTTCCTCGCCGGTCATATCAAGGCTGGCATTGAATTGGGGAAAGGTTTTGAGCGCCGAAGCCATGACTTTCAGCAGGAAAGGCGTTACGGTTAATTTCCGCTGGGGGGTTGAATAACGTTGGCGTAATTTCTCAAGATCCGTGATATCGGCTTTGTCCCATTGTGTGACGTGGGGGATCGTTGCCCAGGCGAAGCTTAAATGGTACGCGGTTTTTTTTCGGATGTTGGTCATGGCCTTGCGTTCAATCGCGCCCCATTTGGAGAAATCGGGGAGGGATTTAATCGGAACGCCGGTGATGATCGCAGCGGATCCGGCCGTGAGGAGCCGTTTGGCATGGCCCTTGACATCCTCCACGGAAATCCTTCCGCCGGGGCCGGAGCCAAGGACTTGGATAATATCCACTCCGATCTCCCTGGCCAATCGGCGCACGGAGGGTGGCGCGGAGACATCTTTCATATTTTTTTGCGGTCCGCTGAGAGGAAAGGGCACGGCCTGTGTTGGTTCTTTGTCGATAGGACCTAATGTGATGGGACGCTGTTGTTGCTCAAACGGCCGTGAGATCTCCTCAGCGGACGCGGCTGTCCCCCGCAGGGTTTTCGCCGGGGCGATCTTTTCAACGTGGGATGCCGCCTGAACCCTTTGTCCGGTCTCAATGCGCATCATCACCTCGCCGATCTTGACGTCTTGTCCTTCCCGGATAAGGATTTCTTTTATAACCCCGTCACAAGGGGAAGGGACATCCAGCGAGGCCTTGTCTGTCTCCAGTTCAACGAGCGTTTGGTCTTTTTGAACAACCTGTCCGGCAGTCACCGGGATTTTGACGACATGACCGGAAGTAATGTTTTCGCCGATTTCGGGGAGTTTGAAGTCGAACATAGTTTGTCCTAAGCAATCATCGGATTAACTTTTTCCGGATTAATTTCCAAATCTTTCATGGCTTGATCAAGAGTTTCTTTTTTTATCTTTCCATCGCGGTAGAGGAGCCCCAGGGCGGCAAAGGCGATATGGCGGTCGTCGACTTCAAAGAAATCACGCAGGGCCTTACGGCTTTCGCTGCGTCCAAACCCATCGGTTCCCAGAGAGATATTGCGGCCTGGAACCCATCGGGCCAAAGCGTCGGGCAGCACTTTCATGTTGTCCGAGGCAAAGACCAAGGGTCCTTTTTCCTGGGCCAGGCACCGGGTGACATAAGGCGTTTGGGACGGCTGTTGAGGATGCAACATATTCCATCGTTCGATCTGTAAGGCCTCACGACGTAATTCTGTATAACTGGTGACGCTCCAGACATCCGTTGAAATATGATATTTTTCTTCCAGGATTTTCTGGGCCTTCAGCGTCTGGTGGATAATCGGGCCGCTGCCGAACAGGTGGGCCTTCAAGTCGAGATCTTCTTTCTCCGAAGGTTTAAATTTATACAGGCCTTTTAAGATGCCTTCCTCCACGCCTTGCGGCATGGGCGGCATCGCGTAGTTCTCATTGCTGACGCTTAAATAGTAAAAGATATTTTCCTGTTTTTCATACATGCGGTGAAGGCCGTCGCGGATGATGACGGCCAATTCAAAGGCAAAGGCCGGATCATACGCGACAAGATTGGGGACGCAAGACAGCAGGACATGACTATGGCCGTCCTGATGCTGAAGGCCTTCGCCGTTTAACGTTGTCCTCCCGGAAGTGGCGCCGACAAGAAATCCGCGGCACCGGGAATCGGCGGCGGCCCAGATGAGATCGCCGACCCGTTGGGGGCCAAACATGGAATAATAGGTGTAAAAAGGGATTGTGTTGATGCCGTGCGTTGAATAAGCGGTTCCCGCCGCGATAAAAGAAGACAAGGCCCCGGCCTCATTAATCCCTTCCTCTAGGATTTGTCCGTCTGTAATTTCCTTATAATAGAGAAGGCTGTCTTTGTCTACGGGTTCATAAAGCTGGCCGACATGAGAGTAGATGCCGCATTGACGGAACAGGGCTTCCATCCCAAATGTCCTGGCCTCATCGGGGATGATCGGGACGACAAGTTTGCCGATTTGGGTATCGCGTAAAAGGAGTGTTAAAATCCTGACGTAGGCCATGGTGGTGGAGACTTCCCTCTCGGCGGTGCCTTGATAGAATTCTTCAAAGAGTTTTGACTCAGGGGCCGCCAGCGGCCGGCTCGTCCCGTGGCGGGTCGGGAGGTAGCCGCCCAAGGTTTTTCGCCGGTTGTGTAAATACACCATTTCTTCGGAATCTTCCGGCGGCTTGTAAAAAGGGGCCTGCGCCACGGCGTCATTCGAAATAGGAATATTAAATCGTGTGCGGAATTGACGCAGTTCGTCTTCATTCAATTTTTTCTGCTGGTGAGAGATGTTTTTCCCTTCGCCGCTTTCCCCGAGACCGTATCCCTTGATCGTCTTGGCGAGGATCACGGTGGGAGCGCCGGTAAATTCAAAGGCGGCTTTGTAGGCGGAATAAACTTTTTGCGGGTCATGACCGCCGCGGTTCAGATGTTGTAATTGTTCATCCGAGAGGTTTTTGACCATTTCCAGGAGCTCAGGGGAACTGCCGAAGAAATCCCGGCGAATATAATCGCCCGTGGAGACCGTATATTTTTGATACTGGCCGTCGACCGTCTCGCCCATGCGTTTCGCTAACAGGCCGTCAGTATCTTTTTCTAAAAGGGGATCCCAATCGCTCCCCCAGATCACTTTAAGAACGTTCCATTGGGCTCCGCGGAAAATGGCCTCAAGCTCTTGGATGATTTTGCCGTTACCGCGCACAGGCCCGTCGAGACGTTGAAGATTGCAGTTGATGATAAAAAGGAGGTTATCCAGTCTTTCCCGGGACGCCATGGTTATGGCTCCAAGAGATTCCGGTTCGTCGCATTCCCCGTCCCCCATAAAAACCCAGACCTTGGCGTTGTCTTTGGGTTTTAAGCCGCGGTCTTCCAGATAGCGCATAAACCGGGCTTGGTAGATGCCCATAATCGGCGCGAGTCCCATGGAAACCGTCGGGAATTGCCAAAAGTTCGGCATCAGCCACGGATGCGGATAAGAAGAAAGCCCGCCGTCTTTTTTAAGCTCACGGCGGAAGTTTTCCAGGTTTTGCTCGTTCAAGCGGCCTTCCAAAAACGCTCGGGCATAAATCCCCGGGGAGGCGTGCCCTTGAAAGTACACAAAATCTCCGCAAAAATTTTCTGTGGGGGCGCGGAAAAAATGATTGAACCCGACTTCCAAAAGTGTCGCGGCCGAGGCATACGTCGAGATATGACCCCCGATGCCGGCCTCAGCGCGGTTGCTGCGCACGACCATGGCCATGGCATTCCAGCGGATAATACTTTTAATGCGCCGTTCTATCTCGCGGTTGCCGGGATAGGGGGGCTGTTTGCCGACGGGCAGGGTATTCACATAAGGGGTGTTGACTAAGAAAGGTAAAGTGATTCCGGCTTCCTGGGCGCGTATTTGAAGTTGCTGGAGGATATTTCTAGCTTGATCTTTGGAGCCGTGTTTTAAAACATAATCCAGCGAGCTGAGCCACTCGTGGATTTCGACTTCATCGATATTAGATGAATTGTTGTTTTCCAGCGTCGACATGGTTTATATTTTTTACCGGGTTAGGAGAAGGTCGTCAGGATTTACTTGAAAAATTTATGCCGAAGGTGGGACTCGAACCCACACGGGATTTCTCCCACACGCCCCTGAAACGTGCGCGTCTACCAATTTCACCACTTCGGCAAAATTTCATTTTGACTTGCCCCAAGTATAATCATAAAGAGTTTTTATGTCAATAACTTAGCACGGCGTATTCGGGACAGGAGAGGGATGGGCGTGTGTTTTTAACGCGCGGGGATGCAGGTGTAGCAAGAGAGAATGGTTTTGTCTTTGGTCGGATAAAAGAGAATGACGTTTGTCTCGGAACAGATCTCCGTTTCTTGACAACCGCTGCAGTCTTGGAGATAGTTTTCATTTAAACAATCCGCGCTGGCTTGTTTTGTCTCACAACGGAAGCAGGGTTCGCCACTATCCGCTTTTTGATCCTCCACACATTGCGTGCATTTATATTTACACTCCAAAGAGCTTAAGAGACCGAGCGCGGCGCAGGCCTGAGTTTTTTTGTTGCAGACATAACAGGACTTGCCTTCTTTTGTCTTGGAACCGAGCTCGCAATGGGTGTCCAGGTTTTGGTTGCATTGGCGGCATGATTCCTCGTCCAGAAGTCCAAGATTCCGGCAGTCTTCAGGCCTTTCAATACATTGATAACATTGTTGTCCTTCTTGGGTCTGTTTATCGGCCACGCATTGTGTTTTAGGATCGTTGTCACACGCCTGGCATCCTGGTTCATCCACTAAACCAAGATCGCTGCATTTTTCAACTCTTGGGCCGCAACGATAGCAGGGGATCCCTTGTTTGGTCGTTTCTGCGGGTTGGCATTCGGTTTGAGGATTTTTGTCGCAGGAGGAACATTCCTCTGTATTGAGGAGTCCGAGATCGCGGCACTGCTCGGGTTTCTCGGCGCACACATAGCACGGCTGACCTTCTTTAGTTTTGGCAGAGGCGAGGCATTCTTTTTTTGGATCAGACACGCAGGAGGCGCATTGCTCTTCGGCCAAGAGACCGAGATCATGACACGTCTGGGGTTTATCGTGACAGAGGAAACAGGGTTCCCCTTGACGGGTCTTTTTATCCGCGAGACATTCTTTTTGAGGATCGAGCGCGCAGTTTTCACAGCCGGTTTGGTCCATTAACCCCAGATCAGCGCAGGTCTGCGTCTTTTCTTTGCAGAGATAGCATTGCTTTCCATTCTGGGTTTTTTGATCGGCCACGCAGGCCGTCAGCGGATTCTGGTCGCAGACGCGGCAGCCTTCCTCGCCGATCAAATTTAAATCATGGCATTCCTGGGGTTTTTCCTTGCAGCGGAAGCACTGTTTGCCCTGCTTGGTTTTGTCCGCCGGAACGCATTCTGTTTTTGGATCGGCCGTGCATTCTTGGCATTCGTTCCAGTCGATTAATCCAAGATCGCGGCACGGTTGGGGTTTTTCATCGCAACGGAAACAGGGTTCGCCGTCCCGGGTTTTATCCGCTTGAACACATTGCTTCTGAGGATCAGACGCGCAAGAGGCGCACTGATCTTTGGAAAGGAAGCCCAGCTCAGGGCATCCTTGAGGTTTTTTCTGGCAGCGGAAACATTGCCGGCCTTCCCTGGTCCTAGCGTCGAGGACACATTCTGTTTCTGGGTTTTCATCACAGGAGGAACACGCCGCTAATTCTAAAAGACCAATCTCCGAACATCCTTGGAGGCGGGGCAGACACGTGAAGCAGGGGACGCCTTCATTTGTTACTTCGGCTTTATGGCATTCCATGTCAGGTTGCCGGCCGCATTCTTGACATCCCGCGAAATCCAGCATTCCAAGATCCTTGCAGCTCTTCGGGATATCCAGGCATTCATAACATTGCTCGTTCTGGTTGGTCTTCTGTCCCATCAAACATTCTTTATTAGGATTTTTTTCGCAGGTTAAACATTCTTTGACGCTTAACTGGCCTAAGTCTTTGCAGGTTTGCGGTTGAGGGACACACTGATAACACGGTTTGCCTTTTTTTGTTTTAATGACTTTTTCACAGAGTTGATTATTCGTTTCACATGTGCCACACTCCGCCTTTGTCAGATAGCCTAAGTCTGAACAGATTTCAGGGTTGTCGACGCATTGGTAACATTCCTCGCCATTTCTCGTTTTCCCTACAGGCACGCAATCGATGGCTTTGTGTTCAAAACAGGGTTGGCAATCTTTGGCGCTCATTAAACCTATTTGAAAACACTCCTGGTTAGTCTGGACACAGTTATAACATGTGCGGTCGTTGACCGTTTGTTTAGTCGGGACACATTCAGCGTTGGGAATTTCCGCGCATAAATGACATTCACGACGGTCTATTTTCCCTTTATCCCGGCAGGTTTGAGGCTCCTGGACGCAGGCGTAACATTGAATTCCCTCGGGCAGGCGTTTGGCCGCCACGCATTGGGCATTGGTTTTTTGCGCACAGGCCTGACATTCCTGAGCGTCAAGTAAACTGATGTCTTTGCAGGAGGGGACCGTTTTAAGATAATCCTGGAGTTTCTTGTTGGCCGGCATACCGGCGGAAGGGGAAGGGGCCTGGGCTTGTTGGGAAGGGGTGTTGGGGGCGGCTTTTCCCTCGATACGTTCCTCCGCTCTCTTTTCACAATTGCTGAACAGCAGAGGAAGGATGAGTAGAAGAGAACACAGCAAAAGTCTATTTTTAAGATAGGGCATTTCGTTTCATGTTTTTTTGGTTGAAGATGATTAAATTATAGTCTTTTGGCGGAGGCATCCAATAGAAAAATGGTTTTTCTTTTTGGTATCACCTGGGCGACCATTTCCTCTTTATTGCTATTATTCGGATAAACGCGTGATGATGCCTTTTTGTCTGGCCTTGTGAAAGGCGTACTTTATCATGATAAGGCCGCAGACAAAATATAATAAAATAAGGCCGAACCCCTTCCATAAAACATGGCCCGAGGTCGGAGTGAAGCCGAAACTCTGACGGAAATATTCCAGGAAATACGTGATGGGGATGAATTGGGCCACGTGATAAAAGAATGGAGGCAAGGTTTCTACAGGATAATACACGCCGCTTAAGAGCATAAAGAGGTAAGCAAACATCCACGCGGTGATTTCCGCCTTCTGCCCGAAGATTAGAATAAGAAAACTGACAAGAAGGCCGAGTAAAAACGCGCATCCAAACATGCCCGTCAGAAAGGCGATTGTGACATGGAGGGGAGGGAAGTGAAATCCGAAAAGAAATACGGCGGAAAGTCCCAGGATCAAAAAGACACTGAATCCTCGTATGATTCCGATCAACCAGGAGCCGAAGAGGTATTCGCTAGTCTCGACGGGTGTCAAGAAGGTGTGTTTCATGCTTTTTGACCAGACTTCATAGAGGAGGCTATAGGCGACATCAAGCTGAGTAACCTGAAGCACGCCCCCGGCAATGGCGCCTGTCATGATAAAGGCAAAGGCGTTTTCCTGCAATTGAAGATAATTTCCCATAAGTCCGATAGAAATCAATGTGACAATCGGCCAGAAAATCAGCTCGGCAAAAGCAAAGACATTGCGTATGGCAAAAAGAAAATTGCGGTAGGAAAAGGCAAGACATCGATTCATCCACAAGGGGAGTTCCTTCAGCCAGTTGATCGGCCACACATTGAGCGTGGATAATTTGTCGGTTGTTGTCCCGCAGGAATAGGGAATGGTTATCAAGGTTCGATTTTTTGCCGTTTCTCCTTCGGGCGACGTATCCCTGGCTAACTCGATAAAGATTTCTTCCAAATCTTTTTTTCCTTCCGGGCCTTTCATTTCTTTAGGCGAGGCCAGTTTAATGATCCGTCCTTGATTAATAAAGGCAATTCTTTGGCACATCAATTCCGCTTCATGCATGTTATGCGTTGTCAAGAGGAGGGTAACGTTTGATTTTTGAGTGATGTCCATGATGATGTTTCTTGTCAAGGCCGCTGTATCCGGTGCCAGGCCTATCGTTGGTTCATCCAAAAATAAGATTCTGGGTTCATTGAGAAGCGCTTTGGCCAGAGATAAGCGTTGCTTCGTGCCGCTGGAGAGTTCATCAAATCTTTGCCGGGCGTGTTTCTTAAGATGGAATAAATCGATCAAGTCGTCGATTTTACGGGTTAATTTTTGAGAAGACAATCCATAGAGACGGCCATAAAATCTTAAGTTTTCTTCCACCGTAAGACTCCATGGAAAGTTAGGATAGCCGGAGGATAGATTGATGAGTTTTCTTAGAACACGGAAATTTCTTGGGACGGATTTTATGCCCAGAATTTCCACGGCCCCGGAATCCGGAAGCAGAAGCGTCGAGAGGATATTAAGAAATGTTGTCTTGCCTGTCCCGTTGGGTCCCAAGATGCCCAAGACTTCTCCCTCGTAAATCTCCAGACTCACATCATCCAGGGCTTTGATCTTGTGGAGACCCCGTGTTTGGGAGACAAAGGACTTGTGCAGGTGTTCGATTTTGATGTCTGTTTTCATGACAGTAATGGAATAATTTTGAATTTGGGCGCGCCCAGGAAATCCAGGATAAATTGAAGAGGCTATTGTAGCCGTTGAAGTTCATTCCTACAAGTTTAAATTCGCTCTTTGATTCGCTCAAGGAGGATCCCCTCAGATTCCTACAGATTAACCTTGAAAGAGGTATTTATTAACATTAAAATGCCTTCATTAAGAAAAATTTCATCTGACTTAAGAGAGAATATTTATGACAAAAGGGGGTTGTACAAGATTCTGACAAAAGTTTTATGAAGAATACGAATGAATAGGGTTGATAGTATGAAGAATTTC